>Ga0315336_1001122_pt1 | contig 57286 bp, 53 predicted proteins | sample ASW5metaG_FD_204512 | JGI IMG/M metagenome (GOLD analysis project Ga0315336, IMG submission 204512) | Ammonia-oxidizing marine archaeal communities from Monterey Bay, California, United States - ASW #5 | ecosystem: Environmental > Aquatic > Marine > Intertidal zone | place: USA: California...
CACCCGGCCACCCACGGGATCGTACGCTGATGGGTGGCCGGGTGGGGGAGCGGGCTGGCAACGGCTACCGCCAAAGGCACAATGAACCCGGCTGGGTGGCCGGGTGGGGGAGAGGGCCGGCAATGGCCTGGCAGAGCCAAGGAGGTGGCCGGGTGGTGGAGCGGGCTGGCAGCGGCTACCGCCAAAAACACAAAGAACCCGGCGCTCAACCCCTGCCGGCTTCGCGGCTCGCGACCTTCAGAAAATTGTGACAATCCGGAAAATGTGGCAATCAGGGCGCCATGGTGCGGCAGATACTTTTTTGGGCGCTGGCGGCGCTCTTGATTCTATGGTCGATCTATATGGTCGGCAGCCTGATCATGTTCTATTTCCTGAATGAACCCTGGGCGGCGTTGTGGTGGGCGGAACCGCTGATCCGCGGCACCGACATCAACCCTTCCACCCTGGCCGACGAAGCCGGCATGACCCCTGCGTTCTATGGCCTCGTCCTGTGGTCGGGCCCTGCGTTGGCGCTCTCGGGTTGTGCGCTGCTGGTCCGGCCGCGCCCCGATCCGGTCGCGCGCGAGGAGCGAGACGTGGCGCGCCATGCGCCCCCCGACCGCCAGGAGCCAATGTTCTGATGCTGACCGAGTTGAACGGCCGATACCATGTCTCCTGATGCTTCCGCCCACGGGCCGCTCGTCCGCTTCGACGATCCGGCTTTCGTCCATCCCAGCGCGCTGATCCATGGCAAGGTCCGGCTGCGCCGGCGTTCGTCGGTGTGGCCCAATGTCGTAATGCGGGCGGAAAACTATGAGGTCGATGTCGGCGAGAGTTCCAATATCCAAGACTTCGTCATGATCCATGTCGGCGTTCAGAGCGGCACCATCGTCGGCGAACACTGCTCGATTGCCCACCGTGCGATCCTGCATGGCTGCACGCTGGGACCGAACACACTCGTCGGGATCGCGGCCGTTTTGATGGACGGGGTTGAGATTGGCGCGAATTCGATTGTCGGCGCCGGCGCGCTGGTCATCGAGAACACCAAGGTGCCGCCCAACTCGGTCCTGGTCGGCACCCCGGCCAAGGTCATCAAGACGCGCAACAACTGGGTCCGCAACCGCTTCAACGCCTGGCTTTATGCGATCAATGCGGAAGCCTATGGCGCGGGCGAGCACCGGCGCTGGGACGGCGAGACGTTTCTTGTCGAGGCGGCGGAGAAGATGAAGGCGCTGACTGCGGAATTCGAAGCGCTGAAGGCCGCCGGCGACCCGATCGCCGACGACGCTTGAAAACAAAAAAAGGGAGGAGACGATGTCCGACAAGGTCTGGGGAGATTACGACCAGGTTGCGCTCGACGAGGCTTACGACGCGCGAGGCTCGGTGCCCGATTTCGACAGCTATCTCGTCAGCTATGACGAGAACAGCGCCCGCGCCCGCCAGGACATCCCTGGTGCCCGCGACGTCGCCTACGGGCCGCACCGCGACCAGCAACTCGACGTCTTTCAAACCCAGGAGAGTGGCGCCCCGGTGCATTTGTTCATTCACGGCGGCTACTGGCGCCGTTTCACCAAGCAGGAGAATGCTTTTGCCGCGATGGCTATAGCGCCGGCGGGCGCGACCGTGATGGTCAACTCCTACTCGCTCTGCCCTGATGTGCATTTGGATGTCATCGTCCGGCAATGCCGTGACGCGGTGGCCTGGGCCTATCGCAACGCCGAGGCGCATGGCGCCGATCCCGAGCGGCTCACCATCTCGGGCCATTCGGCGGGCGGACATCTGGTCGGCATGATGCTGGCGACCGACTGGGCGCGCGACTACGGGTTGCCCGCCAACGTCATCAAGGCTGCCACCGCGATTTCGGGGCTCTTCGATTTGCGCCCGCTCCGCGTCGCGCATACCCAGGAATGGCTGGAGCTGACGCCGGCGGCTGCCGAGCGAAACTCGCCGCTGCTCAACCTGCCCGTCGACAAATGCCCGGTGATGGTGGCCTGGGGCGAGAACGACCCCGAGGGCTTTCACGGGCAGAGTGAGGCCTATATCGCAGCGCTTAAGAAACACGGCGTCGAGGTTGCCACCGAGATCCTGCCCGGCCTCGACCACTTCGCCGCCGGCAACGTGCTGATGGAGGCGGAAAACCCTGTGACCAAGTGGACGATCGCGCAGATGGGTTTGTAGAGCCTTGGCGGAAACCTGGCTCGAAGTCGCGCTGAACGGTCCCTGGGGGCAGGCCCTCCAGCCCGGGATTCCGATCACGGTCAAGGACATCGTGGCGCAAGGGATCGCCAGCGCTGAAGCCGGGGCCGCCATTGTCCATGTCCACGCCTATGACGAGGCGAGCGGCCGACAGAAGGACGACCCCGACATCTACGCCGCCATCATCGAGGGCATTCGCGAAAAGGTGGACGTGATCGTCTACCCCACTATCCCCATCGCGCCGGAGGATGCCGGCGGATCGGGCGAGGCACGTTTCGCCGCCGTCGCGGCGCTCGCCGAGCGCGGGCTGCTGGAATGGGCGGTGGTCGATCCCGGCACGGTCAATCTGGCGACCTTCAAGCAGATGAGCGCCGGCGAGTGTGGGTTTGTCTATGCGAATCCCGACGAGCATATCCGCGCCGGACTGGCGATCGCCGACCGCCATGGCATTCACCCTAGCTACGCAGTTTACGAGCCTGGTTTCCTGCGCCAAGGCGCGCATCTGGCCGGGCTCTACGGCAACATGCCGACGCCGATCTACCGCTTCATGTTCTCCGACGGCTTTTCCTTCGGCTTTCCGCCCAAGCCTTACGCGCTCGATGCCTATCTCACATTGCTTGAGGCGCTGGCGCCCGATGCGCCGTGGATGGTGGCCGGGCTGGCCGTCGATCTGGGGCCGATGCTGGGCGAGGCAGTGGCGCGCGGCGGCCACGTCCGCGTCGGGTTGGAGGACGCGCCGCTCGGCGACGCGCGCACGAATGTCGCACTGGTCGAGACGGCGGCGGCGGCGATTGAGCGATCGGGCGCCACGGTGGCGACCGTCGCGCAAATCCGAGAGACCCTGGGGAGCGCTTAACGTATTTCCGCTACGGCAGACTTGGCGCCCGGCCACATGCTGGGGCGCCTCGATTCATTTGTATCCAAGCCGGCGTATCCAGGACTGAATTGAACTGAATTTTTTGTCGCCGGTAGCGCCGACGACGACAAATTCGTCGTCCGGCATTGGAATGACGGAGTTGACGAGATTCTTCTTCGGCCCGGCGAATTTCCAACGCCATCGTAACAGGCCCTCCCAGTCCAACCGCATCAGGACCGCCTCCACTTTCTTGGACTTCGTGGTGACTGCCCCGCTGATCAGAATGTCACGGTTGGCCAACCGCTCGGCCCATGTAAACGTCGGTTTGCCGAGTTTTCCGCCAAATGCTTGATCCCGGATTCGCTTGCCCTGTGCATCCAGGTGAAGGATCCAAATAGTGTCATCGCCTTTGGACTTCGTGGTGCCGAGGACGATAAACGAACCGTCGGGCCGACGGAAAATTCGGCTTCCGCTGTCATAGTCAGGCCCGCCATAGGTGCGATCCCAGAGCCGCTTGCCGGTACTGTCGAGGCGGATGAGCCATAGATCGAATTTTTTGGCATCCCCGAGAAAGGTTCCGCCCGTTACCATGAAGCCGCCATCCGGCAGCACGGCGATATCAGTTGCCGTGTCAAAAATCTTGCCGCCATAGGCCCGATCCCACAACAGATTGGCATCGGCATCCAGTCGCAGGATCCACCCCTTAATGCTTGATCCATTATCCGGTTTTGATCTTCCCGCAATAATGAAGCCGCCACCCGACAGCGCGACGATTGAGTTTGCAGAATCATCCGAGCCACTGCCGTAGCGACGCTGCCAAACGAGCCTGCCGTCCTTATCCAATCGGAAGGCAATAACGTCGTGGTCAGTTTTCCTATCAACCTTACCGCTGGCGACACCGGTCAGGCTGCCATCCGCCGCCGCCACGATGCGCACAGGGCGATTGTCAGCCGTGATTTTGGCGAGGGTCCGTCTCCACACCACCTTGCCGTCTTTATCGATCCGTTGAATGAACGGCCTCATCGTCTCTGTCTTCTCGTCGACCTGGATGATCCCTGCCACCGCGAGATCGCCATTCGGCATCTTGATGACGGTCGACGGGAGAAAAGCGCGGCCTTTCTCACCGAGCTTCGTCACCCACAGCGTTTCAGGCGGTGTGGTGAGCCGGCGCTTTGCCTCCGCGGCTTTCCGCTTCGCTTCGACCGCTGCTTTGCGCCGGGCCTCTTCCGCCTCGCGCCGGGCTTCCGCCGCTACTTCCGCTGCCCGCTTTGCCGCTGCCGCCGCTTGTCTCGCCGCCGCCGCCTCGGCTTTGAGCTGTTGGGCGGCCTGGTAAGCGTCCCAGCCGATATAGCCGCCACCCGCCACGATGACTGCAAGCAAGGCAGCAATGATCCAGCGCGAAGCCGATCCGGACTTTCTTTGAGGACTTTCCGGCGGCGGCACGGCCGCATCGCGTTGGGCATGCGGCATGATCGTTGCCGAAGACTCTGCTGGCGGAGCCACGCGATCCTCCGCTGGCGGGGCATCGGCGGGCCGCACCGGCTCGAGCAACGCACGAAGGGCATCGATCGATTGCGGCCGATCTGCCGCTTTCATCGCTAGTGCCGTATCGATCGCGGCAAGCAGGGCGGCGCTGTATCCGGATCCGGCGGCATCGCGCGCCGGGACCAACTCATCGTCCTCCATCCGGTCCATCGCATCCGGTGGGGCGCGACCGGTCACGGCACGGTAAAGCGTGGCGCCGAGCGCATAGATATCGGTCCACGGTCCTTGCTTGGCCTTGCTCGAATATTGCTCGAACGGCGCAAAGCCGCCGCTGATGATCGCGGTCAGGCTCTTGCTCTTCTCCCCCAATGCCAGCCGCGCCGCGCCGAAATCGAGCAGGACCGGCGAGCCGTCGGCGCGGATATAGATGTTGGCGGGCTTGATGTCGCGATGCAGGAACCCGGCCTTGTGCACTTGCTGCAACCCGTTCAGGATCGGGTCGACCACTTCGCGGATCTCGCTTTCGGTCAGCGTGCCAGCGCGTGTCAGGATAGCGTCGAGGTTTTCACCGTCGACATACTGCATCACCAGATAGCCGGTGCCGTTGGCCTGAAAGTAGCGGTGAACCCGCACTATGTTGGGATGATCGAAGCGGACCAGCGTCTCCGCTTCGCCGCGGAACCGCTCCAGGCCGTACTCGTAGAACTCTTCCTCGCCAGTGCTGATCGGGCGGACCGATGCGGCATCGGTGTCACGCATGGCGACCCCAGCCGGCAAAAATTCCTTGATCGCGACCGTGCGCTTGATCGCGGTTTCACGCGCCCGGTAGGTGATGCCGAAGCCGCCGGCGCCGAGCACCGCCTCGATATGGTAGCCGTCAAGCTCGTAGCCTGCCGGCAGGGCCTGGCCGTGTTCGCTGCTCATGCGCGGAAACCTTGCGGTTCATAGGGCGCGAACAGCGTACGCCAAGGCCAAGACCGCAACAACCGAGCACCGTATAGGTGCGAATACCCATTGGACCGGTCATTGGCGGTGCGGCGGCCTGCGTTGCTTGAGCGCTCGAGGCGCTCCGGCGTGCCCTGGATAATGGCGGGGCTCGCTGTCAATCTCGGGCCAATGCTGGGCGACACCCGCACGAATGTCGCGCTGGTCGAGCAAGCCGTTGCGGCGATCGAGCAATCGGGCGGCACGGCCGCGACCGCCACGCAAATCCGCCAGACGCTGAAGGGCGCTTAGCGTATGTCGGGGCTCGCGGGGCTGGCGCCACGCCGCGCGCCGGAATGCGCATCGCCGGTCATGGCGAAATGCCCAAACGCCTGAGCGCAGCGCGCGCTTGCGCGTAACTCGGTTTGAGCCGCACTGCGGTCCTGAAGTCGCGAACGGCGTTTGATCGATCGCCAAGGCGCAGATGCATCACGCCTCTATTATAATAGGCCCTGAATCTCTTCGGTTGCAGGAAGATTGCGCGATTGTAATTGTTTATTGCCTGTCGGGCATTCCCGAGCTGTGAATATGTGACGCCCCTGTAGTAGTACCCAAGGCCGGCATTTGGGGCCAACGCTATGGAACGGCTGAAATCGGAGAGCGCGCGTCGGTACTCGGTCCGCCGCCCGTACTTGACGCCTCGAAGTATGTATATGAATGCGAGTGGGCGTCCTTTCACTCTGCCACCGGAGATCAAACGGTTGCAGGCGGCGAAACTGGTTGGACCTGTATCCTTCTGCCGGCAAAGCCTAAGCTCGGCTTGATATACGCGGCGGGCTTGTTCCGCCGCTCTACGTTTGGCCGCTTCGGCGGACCTGCGCCGCGCCGCCTCAGCCGCCTTGCGTCTGGCCGCTTCGGCGGCTTTGCGCCGCGCCCCTTCAGCCGCTCTACGCGTGGCTTCTTCGTGGGCTTGGCGACGGGCTTCGGCAGCCGCTCTGCGCGTGGCTTCTTCCTGGGCTTGGCGACGGGCTTCGGCAGCCGCTCTACGCGTGGCTTCTTCCTGGGATTGGCGACGAGCTTCGGCAGCCGCGGCCGCCTGCCTGGCGCGTTCGGCTGCACGCTTCGCCACTGCCGCGGTTTCGGCTTGGCGCAGCTCGGAATCCTGATAGGCCTCCCATCCGAAGAAGCCGCCGCCGGCAACCACAACCGCAATCAGAGCGGCGATGTCCCAGTATGACTTCGACTTCTGGCGTTCCCGTGGGCTTGGCGGTGACGGTGGTGCCGGAGGAGGCGTTGCCGTTTCCTTTGCCCCTTGGGGCATCAGGGTGCGTGCGGTTGCCGGTGCGGCGTGCTCTTGCTCGCCGGCGGACGCGGCACCGGCGGCCAGGTCGAGCATCGCGCGAAAGGCGGCGATCGATTGCGGCCGGTCTTCGCCCTTCATCGCCAGCGCCGCGTCGATCGCGTCGAGCAGGCTGTCGCTGTAGCCGCTGCCGGCGGCGCCCCGCGCCAGGACGATCTCATCTTCCACAATTCGGTCCATGGCGTCGGGAGGAGCGCGGCCGGTCACCGCCCGGTAGAGCGTGGCGCCGAGCGCGTAGATATCTGTCCACGGGCCTTGCTTGACGGTACTGGAATACTGTTCGAACGGCGCGTAGCCGCCACTGACGATCGCGGTCAGGCTTTTGCTTTTCTCCCCCAAGGCCAGCCGCGCAGAGCCGAAATCGATCAGGACCGGCACGCCATCGGAGCGGATATAGATGTTGGCAGGCTTGATATCACGGTGCAGGAAACCGGCCGCATGGACCCGTTCGAGCCCATCCAGGATCGGCTCCAGAACCTCGCGGACTTCGCTTTCGCCGAGCGTGCCGGCGCGCTCCAGTATGGCATGCAAGCTGTCGCCCTCGACATACTGCATGACCAGATAGCCGGTGCCATTGGCCTGGAAGTAACGGTAAACCCGGACGATGTTGGGGTGATCGAAGCGGACCAGCGTCTCGGCCTCGCCGCGGAACCGCTCCAGGCCCCATTCGAAGACCTCCGCCTCGCCGGCGCTGATCGGGCGGACCGTGGTGGCGTCCTTGCCGCGCATGGCGACCCCGGCCGGCAGAAACTCCTTGATCGCCACCGTGCGCTTGATCGCCACTTCGCGCGCCCGGTAGGTGATGCCGAAGCCGCCGGCGCCGAGCACCGCCTCGATATGATAGCCGTCGAGCTCGTAGCCGGCCGGCAGGGCTTGGCCGTGTTCTTCGCTCATCGGCGGATGCCGTACGGTTCAAGATGGTCAAACAGCATACGCGAAGGCTAAATCGGCAACAGCCGGGCACCAATAGGTGCGAATACCCATTGGATCGGTCCTTGGCGGCGCGGCTGCAGGCGTTGCCTTAGATCGCGCGGCGCCTCGGGACGCGCATCGAACCTTATGTGTTTAAGATGCAGCAAATTCATTTTGAGACGGAGGCCACAGATCTGCCATGGCGAAAGACTTCTTCATTGGCTGCAACGGCCGCGGCGCGCAGGCGTCGTCGATCGACCATCCCATATCGCTGGAGGAAGCTTCCATCGACGAACAGTTCCGGCTGGTCAAGGAAACCGGCGTATTCGACTATTTCGACCGCATACCCCTGCGCGACAGTTACGACGAATACCGCGCGGCGATCGAGAAATACGATCTGCCGATCTGTTCGGTGAGTTGGTTCTACCGGCTTGGCGAGGACGAGGCTCTGCTGGCGGACAACCTCAAGATCGGAGCCGAGATCGGTGCAGAGATGCACAACATCATGATCTTCACAGAACATGCCGACGGGCATGTCGTGACCGACCGGGAGATCGTCGATTGCTATCTGAGCGCATATGATGAGGGCATGAAGCTCGGCATCGAGCCGGCCTTCGAGCTTCACGTGAACATGTGGTCGGAGGACTTCCGCCGCGTGACGCCGGTTGCCCTCGCGGTTCAGGACAAGGGCATACCCTTCAACTACACGCTCGATTACAGCCATGTGAATTTCAAGATCGAGAATCCCGAAGAACAGGACATTTCCGGAATCCGTGAGGATGTGAAGGCGGGACGCTTGATCCTCGATCCGTTCGAGAACGGCAATCTGTGCGACGAATGGCTCGAGCTGGGGATCGTTCGTTGGCTTCAGGTGCGCGCCGCCGCGCCCAACGGCCCGAAAAACATCTGGTCGGTCGCCAAACCCGGGCAGCCGGTGGCGGGCATGCCTCTGATCGAGGAAGGCGGCGATCCCATCGTCGGCCGCGGCATCATGTATCCCTTCACCAAGCCAGCGCCCGGCGAATGGCATTCACCGTGGTACGCCTACAAGCTGGAGCCGACCAAGGAAGTGGTCCGCAAGGTGCTGCGCTATCACAAGGCGGACCCCGAAAAGCGGCTCAAATACATCACCACGGAGATGATCAACCTGCCGGACTATGGCCACAATGCGAAATTCTCCCTGATCGACCAGAACGCCGCGATCGCGCAATTCGTGCGGGACACATGGGCGGAGATTGAAGGAGACAAGGCTTAGGGCGTAGTCCGGAAAGCGGGCCGGAGCCAAGGCGTCAGCCAAAACAGAACCGGCGAAGGATCCCTCACGATTCGCGCAGAGACCACACGATATCCGCACCCTTGCGGCCGATCAGGCCCGCCATTTCACGCTGTGACAGGGCCGGGCGGATGCGGATTGCCTCCGCGGCGGCGGCTTTGGCCTCATCGGTCCGCCCAGCCAGCTTGAGCAACATGGCCAGTATGACCCTGGGATTGTAGAGCTTGTCGTCGCGGCGGCAGGCGAGCCTCGCTTGTTCGATCGCTTCGTCCTGCCGACCCAGCCGTCCTAGGGCGATAGCCAGAATGCCGCGCCATATAGCCAGCCGTTGGTCGCGCGGACTGATGCGAATCCCGTGTTCGAGCTTTTCCGCCGCTTCCTCAAAACGCCGGGTGCTCAGAAGCGAGCCGCCCAGGGCCACCCAGGCCTGGGCGTTGCTGGGATCGTGTTCGATGGCGCGTTCGAGCAATTCTTCGCCGCGGGTGGTCTGGCCGAGATCGGACAAGGCGCAGCCGGCATAGCCGAGCACTTCGGAGCCGTCGCTGTCGAGTTCAAGCGCGCGTTCCGCCTCGGAGAACGCCTCCTCGGTTTCCCGTACGAAGCCGACCATATGGCCGATCGCCAGCACCAGCGCCAGCGATGCATGGGCGGGCGCAAACTGTGGATCAAGCGCGATCGCCTTTCGATAGAGCCCTGCGGCTTCCGCGAAGGTTTCCTCGTGCCAACCCTTCAGGCTCAGGAGACCTTGGGCTTGCCGATAGAAGGCCCAGGCATCCATGTCGCTCGGCGGCTGACGCTTGACCAGATCGAATTCGGCCCGCGCCAGTGCCGGCTCCAGCCGGGTGACGATGCCGGTCGTGATTTCGTCTTGAATCTCGAAGATCTCATCGGCCGCCCGGTCGAAGCGCTCGGCCCAGATGTGGTTGCCGCTCCCCGCCTCGATGAGCTGCACGTTGATGCGCACCTTCTTGCCGAGTGGCCGCAGGCTGCCCTCGACCACGTAACGCACACCGAGTTCGCGCCCGACCTCCCTCACGTCGCGCTGCTGTCCTTTATAGGAAAAGCTCGAATTCCGGGCGATCACGAAAAAGCCGGGCATGCGCGCCAGCAGAGTGATGATGTCTTCGATCAGTCCGTCGGCCAAAAACTCATAGTCTGAGTTCTCGGAAAAAATGTCGAAGGGCAGCACGGCAATCGATGGCTTGTCGGGAGGCGGCAGTGGTTTGTTGGGCGCGTCCGGCGGTGGCCCCTCCGCCGCCGGGGCCATGCTCCAGCCCCAAGCGCGGACCGGCCGGTCGATATTCTTGACTTCCCGTTCACCCAGATCGCCAAAGGTCAGGTTGAGACGGTCGCGTACTTGGTCGTGGACGGCTTCGGAGATGCACACGCCGCTTGGCTCGCAGAGGCCTTCCAGCCGCGCGGCCAAGTTGACGCCGTCGCCCTGGATGTCGTCGCCGTCGATCACCACGTCGCCAAGATTGATGCCGATACGGAAGACGATGCGGCGATCCTCGGTGGTGCCGGCCTGGTGTTCGCCCACGGCCTCCTGCATGGCGACCGCGAAACGCACGGCGTCCACGACGCTGACGAACTCCGCCAGGATGCCGTCACCCATCAGCTTGACGATGCGCCCGTCATGTTGGGCGATCTTCGGGTCGACGATATCCTTGAGGATCGTTCTCACGGCACGGAGCGCGGCGTCCTCGTCGACCCTGATCAGCCGCGAATAACCGACCACGTCAGCCGCCAAAATGGCGGCGAGCCTGCGTGTGACCTTGTCCGTCGTCACCGACCACCTCGCTGAAGTTCGAATGCCGGAAGCATAAACCGGACCCGCTTGGCGCGCCATTCTCCACCATTGGCGCTATCGAAATCGCCGGCGCCCTGCGCTTTTGCTCGGTTTCCTCAGGGCGTCCTCATGACCGTGCGGCAATCCCCAACAAATCTGCAGGAATTCCTCAGACCGTCTTCAAGCACGGTTTCCAGCGCTCGGGCACAACAGGGGCATCCAAGGGGCCTGCGAAGGCGGGCCGGAAACAACCAGACGAATTCGACCTCCAAGACTTCTTCCCTGTAGCCACGAAAGCGAATGGAACCTCACCATGAACATCATCTCCCCCACCGCCGCGACGCCGGATTTTGACGCGATAAAGACCAAGCAGAACGCCGCCTGGTCGTCGGGCGATTACGCCAGGATCGGAACCACGCTGCAGATCGTCGGCGAACAGCTCGCCGAGTCCATGGACCTGCCCCCCTACGCCAAGGTCCTCGATGTCGCCGCCGGCAACGGCAATGCGACGCTCGCCTTCGCCCGCCGCTGGTGCGACGTCACTTCGACCGACTATGTGAACACTTTGTTGAACAGCGGCCGCGACCGGGCCAAAGCCGAAGCGCTGCCGGTGACGTTTCAGATCGCCGACGCCGAAAACCTGCCCTTCGAGGATGGGACCTTCGATGCCGTGGTCTCCACGTTTGGCGTGATGTTCACGCCCAACCAGGAAAAGGCCGCGGGCGAACTCATCCGCGCCTGCCGGTCCGGCGGCAAGATCGGCCTGGCCAACTGGACGCCCGAGGGCTTCATCGGCCAGCTCTTCAAGACCCTCGGCAAGCACGTTCCCCCGCCGGCCGGCGTGAAGTCGCCCGCGCTCTGGGGCACCCAGGACTGGATTTACGGCGCCTTCGCGGATCAGGCCAAGACCACCTCATTCACGCCCCGCGATTTTGTTTTCCGCTACCAGTCGCCAGCCCATTTCGTCGATTTCTTCCGGACTTACTACGGGCCGATGCACAAGGCCTTCCTGGCCGTCGGCGATGACGGGCGCGAAGCCCTGGAAGCCGACATCCTGGCCACCGTTGCCCGCTTCGACACCGCCACCGACGGCTCGATGCGCGTGCCCTCCGAATTTGCCGAAATCGTTGTGACCAAGTCCTGAACCCAAACCCTCCCCATTACCAATCATTCGAACCCGAAAGGAACCTAGACATGTTGACCACCAAATCCATCGTAGCCGCCCTTCTGATCGCAGTCGCACTTCCGACGATCGTTCCCCAAACCGCCGCCGCGCAGGGCCGGGGCGGACTTGCCGAGAGGCGCATAGCGGAACGCCAGCGCGCCAAGCGTCAGGAATACTTCCGCTGCGCCAGCTTCAGTGTCCGCGTCCTGAATGCCTGCCTTGAGCAGAACAGGAACAACCCCCAATCGCAGCGTTCCTGCCGTACGCATTACCAGCGCAACATTGTGTCGTGCCAACAGGCCAACCGATAAACCAGCCTCCACGCTCCTGGAGGGAGGGCGTCGCCCGGCCGAAAGGTCGGGCGGCGCCTGTTTGCGTGCAGCCCCACATGCCCGGTAAATGCCGCGTCCGGGCGCTCAGCGAATAAAATGTCGTCCGGTCGGTTCCCGATCATTGCGGATTGGCAGCGGTGTCAGCGCTCCCGCGACGATCTCACCCCCATAGGCAATCGATCCGGCCGGCACCGCACTGGAACCGCACTGGAACCGCACTGGAACCGCACTGGGACGACGCAGAGCACGCCGGCCCGGCTCGCGATTGCGGCGCATATTCGGGCGCCAAACCTGCTAGCTTCAAGATCGCGGAGGTCGAACACTCCATCACCGAGGCGCGGCCGATGTCGCCGGCACGCCACCCGTTGAATGGGTGAGGTGAAAGCCGGGCAAAAGGGATTGGGTCTCGCCAAGCACAAGAATACGACCGGGAGGATGAAATGAGCTGGCATACCATCAACAAGAACCGCGGTTTGGCCGCGGCCGTCGCGGCGGCGGCACTTTTGGCGGCCGCACCGGCTTCGGCGCAAAGTGTAGGTATCGGATCCACCAAGGGCGGCGCGACGGCGCAGGTCACAGCTGGAATTTCGAAAGTCGTGTCGGCGCATGCCGGATTTCAAATGCGGCCCCAGCCGATGGGCGGCACGCAGCAATACATTCCCGTCGTCAATGCCGGCGAGCTCGAATTCGGCGTATCCAACGCCATGCAGGCCTATATGGCCTTCACGGGCACCGGCCTGGCCAAGGGCAAGAATTACAAGAATCTTCGGGTCGTCGCGACGCTGATGACCTTTCGCGTGGGTATGTTCGTCGCCAAGAAATCCGGCATCAAATCGATCGCCGATCTGAGGGGTAAGCGCGTGCCGGGCAAGTTCTCGGCGTCGCCTCTCTTCCGGTTCCTGATCAGCGCCAATCTGGCGAATTCCGGGTTTGGCTACGACGACGTGAAAATGGTGCCGCAAACGGCCTTGCGGCAGCACTGGCAGGCCTTCGCCCAAGGCAAGATCGATGTCGCGATCGGGGCGATCGGTTCCGGCGTCATCAGAAAGATGGATGCCGCGGTCGGCGGGGTTGAGTTCCTCGACCTCTCCACCAGCGCGGCGGCGCGGGCACGGACCCTCAAATTCGCACCCAGGACCTACATCAAGGTCGTGCGTCCCGGCAAACCTTTCGTCGGCATCGTCAAGCCGACCAATGCGATTCATTTCGACTACCTCCTGTGGGCCCACAAAGGCGTGTCGAACAAGACGGTCGCCGCAGTCGCCAAGGCGCTCCACGAGAATGAAAAGGAGTTGCACGGCTTCAGCCCGCTATGGCGCAGCCATCGATCCAAACGGATGGCCAAGAGTTTCGGACGGGAGATGCCGTATCATCCGGGCGCGGTCGGCTATTACAAGCAGATCGGAATTTGGCCGGCCAAGTAGGCGGCTGGGTGCGGGTGCGAGTGCGGGTGTGCGCCGTCCGCCCGTAACTCGCCAACGCTGACGTCGGTAGGGAACCGTGGCCGCGGCCAAAGCATCCGAACGCCCTGGTGACAGCCTCTCGGCGCATCTGGCGCCGTGGCTCGGCTTTGGCATCGTTCTGATCGTCATCGCCATTGCGGCAGACGTCCGGTTCCTTTTGAGCCTGACGATCCTTGACGAGCAGGCGATTGCGCTGGCTTTGGGGCTTGCGCTCTCGGTGGTCTTCCTGACAACGCCCTTGCGCGGGACGGCGCCGGCGCAACAACCGTCAGCCTATAACGTCGCGCTTGCGACGGTGGCGCTAGCCGCGGGATGTTGGCTCGCCTTTCGGTTCGCGGTGATCTCTGCGGATTTTTTCGAGCATCGGACCGAGGCCTTCATCGCGTCGCTGGTCCTGATCCCGCTGGTGTTCGAGGCGCTCCGACGAACTGCCGGCTGGCCTCTCGTGATCATCCTAGCGGCCTTTCTGGCCTATGGCCTGGTCGGTGACCTGATACCCGGCACGCTGAAAGCGCGCGTCACCGACTTCTACCGTTTGTTCGCCTACCTGGCCGGCGACAACGTCGCGTTGCTCGGCCTGCCGCTGAAGATCATCGTCACCATCGTGGTCATGTTCATGGTGATGGGCCAGCTTCTCGCCCGGTCCGGCGGTTCGGATTGGTTCACGGATATTTCGATGTCGCTGATGGGGCGGACGCGGGGCGGTCCCGCCAAGATTGCGATCATGGCTTCAGCGCTGTTCGGCTCAATCTCCGGCAGCGCGGTTTCCAACGTCGCCTCGACCGGACTGGTCACCATCCCGCTGATGAAGCGCAGCGGCTACTCGCCCATCTCGGCCGGCGCCTTCGAGGCCGTCGCCTCAACCGGCGGCCAGATCTTGCCGCCCATCATGGGGGCTGCGGCCTTCCTGATGGCGGAATTCCTGGAGGCCAGCTACACCGAGGTGATATTGGCGGCGCTGGTCCCGTCGCTGCTCTACTACGTATCGGTGTTCGTGCAGGCCGACCTTGAGGCCGCGCGCAACAATATCGCGCCGCTCGCGACCGAGGAAATCGAACCTCTGGGCAAAGTCCTGGTGAAGGGTTGGTTTTTCCTGGTCCCATTCGCCGTGCTGATCGTGGCGCTTTTTCGTTTCAATCGGACCCCGACCGAAGCCGCCCTGTGGGCTTCGATCGTGCTGCTCGGGGTCGGCTTGAAGGGCTACAAGGGCCACCGACTGACGCCAGGCACGGTCCTCGACGCGCTGAAGACCGCCGGCCGAAGTTCCGCCGGGATCATCATCATCGGGGCGATGTCCGGCCTGATCATCGGCCTGATCGAACGCTCGGGCCTGGGGTTTGGGCTGACCTTTTTGCTGGTTCAAGTCGGAGAGGAAAGCCTGCTGCTCCTGCTCTGCCTGACCGCATTGGTCTCGATCATCCTAGGCATGGGAATGCCGACGACCGCCATCTACTTCCTGGTTGCCACGCTCGCCGCACCTCCGCTGATCAAGCTTGGCGTCAATCCCTTCGCGGCACACCTCTTCGTGCTCTATTACGGGCTCCTGTCGATGATTACGCCGCCGGTTGCGATCGCGGCCTTCACCGGCGCCTCCATGGCCGGCGCGCCCCCAATGCGGACGGCGCTCGCCGCGGTGAGGTACGGGTGGCCGGCTTTCGTGTTGCCGTTTGTATTCGTTCTGGCGCCGGCGCTGATCGGACACGGGTCCGCGCTGGAAGTGCTTCGCTCGGTCGCCGCCGCAGGTGTTGGGATTTGCGTGGCCTCGTTCGGCATCGGCGGTTGGTTTGCGGGGCGATTGGGAATGGCCTCGCGCACGCTTCTGGTTGCCGCGGGCATAGGCATGTTGATCCCCGCGACGGTGACGGGCGTCAGCTGGCTAGATCTTGCCGGGTTCGTACTGGCCGCATTGGTGTTGGGCGGCAGACTGTGGGTCAGAAGGTGATATCATCGACAACATATGTTGGTACTCATTCCGGCCCGCGCATCGGAACACGCTCCACGCGTCAGCCACGAGGATTGGACATTCTTGCGTGAGCATAAGTTGAGGCTACCAATGACCGCCAACGGAGTTGCGATTTGAACGAGGTTCGGAAAAGCGAGGCGTTCTACCGCATCGCCGTGGAACCGGCGGTTGGCCGCGTTCGCGCCCGCATCGAAGGACACTGGGTCGCCGACAGCACCGATGCGCTGGTGATGCACGAAACTTACCTGCCGTCGCAATGCTACATTCCAAAGGCTGATCTGATCGAAGGCCTCCTCGTGCCTTCGCCCTTCCGCACCTTTTGTCCGTTCAAGGGCACCGCCCATCACTGGCACCTGCAACTGCCGGATCGCAAGCTGGAGAACAAGGCCTGGAGTTACGAAACGCCGCTCAAAGAAGCGAACGCTGTGGACGGTCACATTGCGTTCTATCCTGGGGTGATCGAAGAACTCTCGTCCGACCGGGCGTTGCCGGAGGCCGAAAGCGAACAAATCGGCGGCAGCCCATTGATCGGCTGGCTGTTGCAGCAGGCATGGTTGTGCAAGACACCCGCAGAGCTGACGGAGCAGTTCGCAGAACAGCTGCTGAAGATCGGCATGCCATTGTGGCGGTTCAACGTCAACATCTGGACGCTGCACCCGGAATTGGCAGGCCAACGCTTTACCTGGGCACGCGAACGAGACGGCGTTGTCGAGAGCGGCACGCCGCACGGCACGCTGCAATCCCCAGCCTATCTGAATAGCCCGGTTCGGCATGTCAGCGAAGGCCTGGGCGGCGTTCGCCAACGGCTCGATATCGACGAAACGGAGTTCCAGTTTCCGATACTGAAGGAGTTGCGCGCGAACGGCGGTACAGATTACGTGGCCATGCCACTGCCCTTCTCCGATGGCCAGTTCCAGACAATGACGCTGGCCACCAATCACCCGGATGGGTTCGCGACGGCGACGTTGGGCCAGGTCTTTCCGGCCGCACTGACATTGGGCCGGTTCTACGAGGTGCTTACGTTGCGCCGTAACGCCACCGACCTGTTCGATACCTATCTTGGAAGTCGGACGGGCCGCCAGGTCCTAAGGGGTCTGACCCGTCGCGGCGACGGCGATGATATTCGGGCTGCGATTCTATTTTGCGATTTGCGCGACTCCACGGCGCTGGCGGAGTCGCTGTCTCGCCAGACCTACCTCGATCTGTTGAACGAGTTCTTTGAATGCACGGTAGAACCGGTGCTGGCCGACGGCGGCGAAGTTCTGAAATTCATCGGCGATGCGGTGCTCGCCATTTTTCCGGTCGAGAGCGCGGAGGCCGATGAAACGAGCGTCGCCAATGCCTGCGGACGCGCGTGCAAGGCCGCACAGGAAATCATCGCGCGGATCGCCGCCCTCCCGGCGCGCTCCGACCGCCCGTCGATACAGTGCGCCATCGGATTGCATTTTGGCGACGTGATGTACGGCAACGTCGGAGCGCCAAAACGCCTCGACTTCACCGTGATCGGGTCAGCGGCCAACATCGCGGCGCGATTGAGCACACATTGCCGGACGCGCGAACAATCGCTCTTGATGTCCGTCGATGTCGCGCGGCACGTCACGGAAAACCTCCACTCTCTGGGAAACCAACGGTTTCACAATGTCACCGAGGATGTGGAGGTGTTCGTCATTGCGGGAAGCGAATTCGGATAGCGCATCGAGCCGGCCGGCGACTACTGGTCGGTCCTCAGCCGTGTGCGTTGCACGATGACGATGGCGACCAGCGGCACCACCAGCCCGATCGCGATGGCCAAGGCCATCAGCCAGCCGAGCTCGGAATAGTCCGCGGGCACCTTGACCTGCCCGGTGCCCCTGTCTTTCACCTCGCGGGTCACACTGAAGATCAGATTGAGGTACTTGGTGCCGAGCTGCGAAGCCGAGAGCGCCAGGTTGCTGAACGACGCCATCACTGCAAAAAAGGTCGCCTTCAGGTTCGTGGGCGCGTTGTTGGCGATCCAGGCCAGCATCGGGATCATCGCGATCTGCTGCAGCGGCGATTCCAGTGCCGTGTCCGCGACGGCGATGAAGCGTGCATCGACGAGGCCGCCCGTCGCGGCCGAAGTCCAGTCGTGGAGGCCGTAGAACATACCGAGGATCGGCAGGCCGAGGACCGTGAAGATGATGGTCAGGTAGGCCACGATATAGGCGATCGAGCGCTCGGCCATGAAGCGGCGGAAGACGAACATGCCGGCCAGCGCCAGGCCGGCGGAGATCAGTGACAGCACCGACAGGAACTGCTGGTCGAAGCCGAGCTCGTCGATGAACCACCAGGTCTGGCCCGGCCCCGGCGTCGGCATGGCGCGGTAGACGAAGATGATGACGGCGGTACCGATTAGCATCCGCCGCCCCTCCACGCTGAGGACCGCCAGCAATTTCAGCATCAGGAAGACGATGATCGCCATGGAGCCGACGAAGATGATCTCCTTGGCGAAGGGAATATTCCCCAGCCCGATGGCAATGGTGAAGGCGACGAAGACGAGACTGCCGCCGAGAATCATCCAGTTGGGTTTGGTCTCTGTATCGGCCTGCTCGAAAACGAGTTCGCGCACCCGCTCCTTGCTGAGGCCCTCGCGGCGCAGGCGCGCTGCGCGGCGCCGCACGGAGACCATGCCGAGGATGACGCCGAGCACGGAGACCACCGGAATGAAAAGCGCCATCAGGTAGATGTCGGTGTAGATCTCCGCCTTCTCGGCTTCGGAAAGCGCGCGTACGCCGGAGAACATGTAGATGTTGAGCAGCGAGACGATCACCCCGCCACCGATGATCGCGACCCGTCCGAGCGTCTGCATGGTCGTATGCATGAGCTTGAGCGTGGCCCGGTCGAAGGGCTCGCCGCGCTCGTCGACATGGGGCACCGCCTCCACCGTCATGGCGTCGGCGACCACGTCCTGGATCACGTAGCCGACCGGCGCGAGCAGGAAGCTGAGGACGTACCAGGCCTCTACCGGCATGATCCCGGCCATCATCTTGGTATGCCCGATGAGCCCGTACATGATCAGGAAGGAGGCGGCGATCAGCGCGGCGCCCAGAAAGACCAGCACGGCCTTCCAGCGCCAAATGAGATCGACCAGATGGCCGAGCGGCATCTTCAGGAACCATGGCACGCCGCCCCAAAAGGCGAGACCGGCGAGGAAAGCCGCAGACAGTCCCAGATAATCCTTCACGAAGAAGGTGCCGACGATGGCGGTCAGCCCGGAAACGCCGGCGGCCATGTAGACCATCAACGGCGGCAGGTAGGAGACCCGCATCTCGCGGCCGAGTTCCAGGATGTTGCGGTCGATCCAGCCCGCGATCCCTGGTCTTACCGTGTCGGCAGCGGTCATGGCGGGGCCGTATCCGTGGGCTGATGGCGGGGCATTGGCAAAGCTAGCGCGCCGCGTGCTATTTCGCCAGCGGGGACGGATCGGGCAAGGTCACTGACGCGCCCGTCATTCCCGCGAATGCGGGATTCCAAATGGCCAAGGCGCGGCCTCCATCCTTCGAGGCTCGCTGGCGCTCGCACCTCAGGATGAGCGTCAATGTTTGAGACGAACATGATTGGAGGCTCATCCTGAGGTGCCGCCAAAGGCGGCCTCGAAGGACGAGCCGGGCCGCGACGTTGCGAGCCGGGCCGCCTTATCCTTTCGCCTTCTTCTTGCGCTGCTTTTTCTCCTTCACCGGTAGCGCCGAGGCGAACTGAAACGACCGTGCCACCCACGAGTCCAGCGCCTCCGAATCGCCCAGGATTGCACCGGGCAGTGCCACATATTCCTTCATCGCCCGCCCGGCCATCGGCTCGAAGGGCGTGGCGCCGTGGCTCACCTTGATCTCATCGCGATCGGTTTCGGAGAGCCGCACGATGAAGTCGCTCTGATGGAGCCCCATGAACATGTTGCCGTTCACGAAGGCGCACGGGTAACCGAACATCTTCCGCCGCTCGATCGCGGGTGCGTCGGGCACGGCGGCGTCAAAGGTTGCGATCAGCGCCTCGGGCGATTTGTCCCAAGCCATTCCAGCCTCCTTCTCAGGGCGTTCCGGTACGCACTATACTACCCGACATGTTCCGGGAAGGATCGGCAAAGCGAGGCGGGGAGGCGGTCGTGGGGCTCGAAATGCGCTCGGCGTGCGAGAAGTGCGAGGCACCGCTCGACCAGATGGCGGAGGCCTATATCTGCTCATACGAATGCACGTTCTGTCCGCCATGCACGCACGAGATGGACAACCGATGCCCCAATTGCGGCGGCGAACTGATGCGCCGCCCAAAACGAAAGCCCAAGAGCTAGGGTTTTTGCGATCTAGCCGGTCCGGCGAAGAGCGAATAGCTGACCCGCTATTTGCAGCGGCCGAACCAGCCGCTCACGCCAGTTGCCGAACCGTCGGTCAGGCCGAAGCGCATGGTCTTGAGGTCGACGGTCAGCAGCATCCCGACTTCTGGCTCCTTCGATCGTGGCGGCGTGCTGCCGCGCTGGGCGGAGACAACCAGTCCGCCGACGGTCTGCGCCGCCCGCCCGTATTTCCGATACTGCAAAAGCACGAAAGCCCGGCAGTATGTGTAGGTACAGAGCTCGCCGCGCCCGCTGGCCGGATCGATGGTCAGCCGAACCGCGCCGGTCACCGCCGCGCTGCGACATTTCTTTTGCGCGCACACCATTTCGTAGGCGGCGACACAGCTTAGTTGCTGGGCGCGCACGGTTGCGGGGAGAAGCATCGACAAAGCGCCCAGAACGGCGATCCAACGCAACGGCATGGCGAACGGCTCCCTCCTCGATGGTGCAGCGGTCCGGACCTCACCCTTCGATAAGCTCAGGATGAGGCCCTCATAGTGTCGCCGTTACCCAACCGCTCAATGGTCTTTGCCTCTTGAGAAGGCCCTCATGCTGAGCCTGTCGAAGCACGAGGGCCGGGATTGCCAGCTAGGCGTATTATGACCGAATGCGGCCGACCGCATCAGATCATCGCGCACATGGCCAGCACGCCCAACAGGCAGACCAGCGTGAAGATAATCAGATAGGGCATCGCGTCGCCGCCACCCGCCGGTCTACTTCACCACCAGCGCGAGCGGCGCCTTGGAGAGTGGTACGGCGCCGTCGCGCGTCACCTCCACGGTCTGCCCGGTCGTCATGGCGAGGCCGGCGTCGCTGTCGAAAATGATGATGTGGATGAAGAACACCATGCCAGCCGCCGCCTGAAACGGGTTGCCGGTGTAAAACATCGGCCAGTCCATCCAGTTGGGGGCGAATGTCGTGCCGAGCGAATAGCCACAGGCGTTGAGGCGATGTTCGGCGTGGCCCGCCTCGTCGAGCACGCGGGCATGGGCATCGAAGACCTCCCCGATCGGCCGGCCGGGCTTCAGCGCCGCCCTGGCCGCCGCCAGCGAAGCCACGGCCGCTTCGTGCATCGCGACTTGCGCCGGCGGCGTGTCGCCAACCAGGATCGTGCGCATCAGACAGGAATGGTAGTGCCGGTAGACGCCGGCGAATTCGAGCGTCAGCTGGTCCTGCGGGTCGAGATGCCGGCGGCCGGTGAAGTAGCGGCAGAGCAGCGCGTCGGGCCCCGAGCCGATGATGGTCTCGTTCGCCGGATCGTCGCCGCCGCCGCGAAAGACCGCGCTCTGCATCGCGGCCAGGATGTCGCCCTCGAAGGCGCCGGGCCCGGCCAGGCGCTCCGCTTCGGCGAGCGAGGCGTCGGCCAGTTCCGCCGCGCGCCGAACATAGACGAGCTCGGGCTCGCTCTTGATCACGCGCAGGCGCGAGACCAGGTCGGAGGCTTCCTCAAGGACGCAAAAACCGTCGAGCGCCGCCTCCAGCATTTGACCGGAGCGCGCGGTCAGCCCGTAGGCTTCCCATTCCACGCCCAGTTGCTTGCCGCGGCAGCCATGCCCTTCCAGCACGTCGCGCAGCGCATCGGCCGGGCTGGCGCCTTCCTGGTCGACCCACACCCTCACATCCTCGATGACGCTGGTATGGCGCGCCTGGCGCAGGTCGGGCGCGCGGGTCAGCAGGGTCATCGCTCCGTCGGCGCCCAGATATAGGCACTGGAAATAGACGTAGCCGAAGGTGTCGTAACCGGTCAGGTAGAACATGCTTTCCTGCCGGAAGATCAGCAGCCCGTCGAGCCCTCGCGCCGCCAGTGCGGCGCAAGCGGCCGCGCGGCGTTTGGCCAGCTCGCTCTCGGAGAAGTGCAGCGCCATGATGGAATTCTCCGGGCCGGATGTTTCCCCGACGCTCAGCCGGTAAGTGCAATGGCGGCGATGTTGTGCCCGAAGCCCGGTTCCTCGTTGAGGCAGGCCCGGCGGTAACTGAAGAAGTCGGATCCTTCCGGCCGGGTGTCGTGTTCGCTCACCTCGACCGCCGCCAGCCCCAACGGCTGCAGCCGCGCTGCGACGAACCCCGGCAAGTCGAAGAGCGGATGGTCGGCGCGGTCGCCATCACGGAAGAACGCCGCGTTCGAGGCGTCCTCGCCCACGAAACGATCGCGGAATTCAGGGCCGACCTCGTAGGACTCCGGACCGATGCAGGGGCCGACCGCTGCAACCGTATTCGCCCGCGTTGCGCCCAAATTCTCCATTGCCCCGACCGCCGCTTCGGCAATGCCCGCGAGCGCGCCTTTCCAACCGGCATGGGCCACGCCGATCACCCCGGCCTCGGCATCGGCGAACAGCAGCGGCGCGCAATCGGCGATGGTGACGCCGAGCGCGATCCCCGGTTTGGCTGTGACCAGCGCGTCAACCTCGGGGCGCGAGGCTGTGCCCCAGGGCCGGTAGACCGTCGCCACCGCGCAGCCGTGGACCTGAAAGCCGGATACGAAATGATCGGTCTCCACGCCGACGGCGTGCGCCACCCGCACGCGGTTCTCGCGCACATGGGCCGGGTCGTCCTTGGAGCGCAGCGCGCAATTGAGCGACGCGTAGATGCCCTCGCTGACCCCGCCATGCCGGGTGAAGAAACCGTGCCGCACGCCTTTCAACTCGGCGAGTGCGCGCGCTTCGATCGCCTGGGCCTTGTCGGTCATTGCGGTTCGGTCCCTTCAAATCCAGGCGGCGGCGGCTGGTCTGGATGTATGAGCGCCAGCGCCTTGAACAAGGAGCCCATTTGATCGGCCGCCGTCAACCGCTCCGTGCCGTTCAACACTGCGTTGCGGGAAACCTTGTCGGGCGCGGCGGCGGCCAGCGCCGCGGCCCTCGCCTCGATCCCGAGACCGAGCAGGAATGCGCTCTGGGTGATTGGGCCGAAGCCCGCTGCACCACCGGACCGCGCGGCGCGCACTAGCACTTCGAAATCGACATGCGCGGTCAGATCGGCCTCGCCCGGCCCGTCCAACACGGGCGCGTATTCATGCCCGTGCACCGCCTGCAGCGTCTCGCCGACGGCGCTGGCGGCATGGCCGTAATCGACGATCAGCGCGCCGCCGCCATACGCTGCCACGCGCCGTGCGATCTCGCCGGCTATGGCCTCGCCCGCCGGGCAAGTCTCGAAAATCTGTCCGTTGGTGGAGTTTTCTGGTGCCATCATTGCCAGTGGCGAGCGGGTTGAAGCCGCCTCGAACCGGAGCGCGCCACTATCCGGATCGACGCCGACCAAGCGCTCGTGCCAAGCCCCGTTGCGGCCGACCAGCTGGTGAACGGGCAGGGCGTCAAAGAACTCATTGGCGACCAGCACGAGCGGGCCCTCTGGCACGCTCTCAAGGCTGTCGTGCCACTGCGGCCGTTCGCCGAGCGCGGCCTTCTGCGCGGTGCGAAGGACGGGACTGATTTCGACCAAATGGACTTCGGCGTGTGCCGCGAAGTCCGGCGCCACGCGCTCGGCGACGCGTAGCAGGTCGGCCATCAGCGTGCCGCGCCCCGGCCCCAGCTCGACCAGCCGCACCGGATTGCACCGCCCCGCCTGCTGCCAGACCACGGCGCACCAGGCGCCGATCAGTTCGCCAAAAACCTGGCTGATCTCAGGCGCAGTCGTGAAGTCGCCGCCGGCGCCCAACGGATCGCGGGTACGGTAGTAGCCATGCTTGGGATGGCTGAGCGCCTCGGCCATGAAACGGGCGACGGTGATGGGTCCCGTCGCCGCGATCAGCGACCGGAGATGCGCCTCAAGAGGACCCGGCATCGCTCGGTGCGGCGGGACCTTTCGATGGGGCCGCCGCGTTCCGGCGGGCGCGCAGGATGAAATAGATCCCGACCGCGATCATGGGCAGCGACAAGAGCTGGCCCATGGTGGCGCCGGCGAAAAGGAAGCCCAGATGCGCATCGGGTTCGCGGAAAAACTCCGAGACGATACGCGCTATGCCATAGCCGACAAGGAAGATGCCGCCGATTTCGCCGGGCCGCTTCAGCGAATCCCAAAGCCGCATCGCGAGCAACAAGAAGGCGAACAACACGACACCTTCCAGCGCCGCCTCATAGAGCTGGCTTGGATGGCGCGGCACATTGCCGGCGCGGGGATCGGGGAACACCATCGCCCACGAGACGTCGCTCGCCCGCCCCCAGAGCTCACCGTTTACGAAGTTGGCCAGGCGGCCGAAGAACAACCCGATCGGCGCCGCCAACGCCGCCATGTCACCGACCGAAAATATGGTCAGCTTGCGGGCGCGGGCGAACAGCACCGCCGCCAGGATCACGCCAAGCATGCCGCCATGGAATGACATGCCGCCGCGCCACAGGCTCAACACTTCGCCCAGATGCTCGATGTAGTAGGCGGGCTTGTAGAACAGCACGTAACCAAACCGCCCGCCGAGCACCACGCCGAGCGTCGCCCACATCAGCAAATCGTCGGCGTCGCGCTTGGTCATGATCTGGGCTTTGCCGCTGCCGACCCGGCGCACCAGCCACCAGGCGAAAAGCAGGCCGCAGACGTAAGCCAGCGCATACCAGCGCACGGCCAGCGGACCCAATCTGAAGGCGACGGGGTCGATGGCGGGAAACGCGATGGCGGCGAGGATTTCGGTCATGCGGGGCTCGGCGCTCGCTTCAAAGGTATGGATCGTCTTGGGACAGGTACTCGCCGACATAGCGCGCGATCCCGTCTTCAAGCGCGGTGAAGGGCTTATCGTATCCGGCGGCGCGCAGCCGCTCCATGCGAGCTTGCGTGAAGTACTGATATTTGGCGCGGAGTTCTTGTGGCGTGTCGACATATTCGATCGCCGGTTCGCGACCCGTAGCTCGATATGTGGCCGCGGCCAGATCGGCAAAGCTCCGCGCGTTCCCGCTACCGAGGTTGAATAGCCCGGTGACATCCGGGTTCGCATGCAGCCACAACAGCACGTCGACGCAATCGCCGGCCCACACGAAATCGCGCAGCTGACCGCCGTCCTCGTAGTCGGGATGGTGCGACTTGAAGAGCCGGGCCGGCTCGCCCGCCGCGGCCTTGGGATGGATTTGCGCGATCACGCTTTTCATCGCATCCTTGTGGTATTCGTTGGGCCCATAGACGTTGAAGAATTTCAAGCCCGCCCATTGCGGCGGCGTGAGACTGCCGTTATCGACCAACCGCGCAACGCGGCGGTCGAAAGCGTGCTTCGACCAACCATAGGCATTCATCGGCCTGAGCTTGGCCAATGCCTCGATCGAGGCATCGTCGTCGAAGCCTTGCTCGCCATCCCCGTAGGTCGCCGCCGAGCTCGCATAGATGAAGCGCGCGCCGTTGTCCGTGCACCAGTCCCACAAGGCGAGCGGCAGCGCGACATTCGTGCGCGCGATAAGATCGGCGTCGCGCTCGGTGGTCGATGAGACAGCGCCCATGTGGAAGATCGTTTCCACCGTGCCGGGGTTGTCTCGCAGGAAGTCGAACAGTTCCTCCGGCGCCACCAGGCCGGCGAGCTCGCGCTTGGCCAGATTGCGCCATTTCTCGCCGTGCCCCAGCCGGTCGCAAACCACGATCTCGTGCTGGCCTTCGGCCTCAAGCCCAGCCACCAGGTTCGATCCGATGAACCCGGCGCCGCCGGTCACGACGATCATCGACAAGGGGAGGGTCCTCTGCCTCGGTTCACAGCGCGCTTGGGGGCACGGCCCCTCACGGCTTCAATATGACGGCATTCGTTATAGGAGTCGCACGGAAGCGCCGCAAGCCGGCTGGCGCGCGTCCGCCGACGAAGCCGGGGTCGATCCCCAGTCGCGCGACCCCGTTAGCTCGTACTCGCCGAGATCGAGCCGGCGCGTTTGCCACCAATAGCGGATTGCCGGACCGGACCAGTTGTTGGTGATTTTTCCGCTCGCGGTCTTGTACCAGTTACTGCATCCCAGGGCCCAGACGCTGCGCGAGAGCCGTCGCTGCAGCCTCTCGTTGAAGTTCGCCATCGCGTCCGGTTTGACGGCGATCGAGGCGACGCTGCGATCGACAAGGGTATCGATGCAGGAAATGACATAGCGCGCCTGGCATTCGAGCATGAAGAGAATCGAATTGTGGCCGAGGTTCGTGTTCGGCCCATAGAGCAGGAAGAGGTTTGGAAAACCGGCCACGGTCACGCCGCGATGGGCGCAGGCGCCGTCGGACCAGGCTTTTTGGAGCGTGAGGCCGTCGGCGCCCTCGATTTGCATGGGCGCCAAAAAACGCGTGGCCTCGAATCCGGTTGCGTAAATCACCGTGTCGACCGAGTGGGTGCGACCGTCAGCGGTCTCTATGGCGGTGGGAGTGAAACGCGCGATCGCGCTGGTAACCAGCTCAACGTTCGGGCGCTCAATGGTGCTGAACCATTTGTTGGACAGTTGGACCCGCTTGCAACCAAAGTGATAGTCGGGCGTTACCGCTGCGCGAAGTGCCGGATCGTGGACTTTTCGCCGGATGCGTGCGCCTAGCATGAACTTGTAGAACCGTCCCAGCCTGCTGTTCTGGCGATAAGCCACGTAGTGCATCTCATGGCGCCAGAAATGGTAGCCACGCACCAGCCGCATCAGTCCGGGCACATGGCGATAGAGGCGCCGCTCGAAGTCCGAATACTTGCGGTCACGCTTGCGCGCGATCCAGTTGGGGGAACGCTGAAAAACCAACAGCCGTTCCGCTTGCTGGGCGATCTCGGGCACGATCTGAATGGCCGATGCGGCACTGCCGATGACCGCCACCGACTTGCCGGCGAACTCTGCGCTGGGGTCCCAGCGCGCGGAATGAAACTGCGTCCCCTTGAACCCGGTGCGGCCCTGCAGGTTGGGAATGTACGGCCGGTTGAGCTGACCGCAGCCGCTGACCAGGATGTCGGCCGTCTCTTCGCCTCCATCGGCGATTGACAGGCGCCAGCACGCGGCCGCTTCGTCGTAGCGGGCACCACTGACTTCCGTGCCGAAGCGGATATGGGGCACGATGCCATATTCCGTGGCGCAACGATCGAAGTAGGCTCCGATCTCCGGCTGGCGAACGAACTTGCGGCTCCAGTCGGGGTTCGGGGCAAAGGAGAAGGAATAAAGATGGGCCGGGATATCGCATGCGGCGCCCGGATAGATGTTCGCACGCCACGTGCCGCCAGGCCGGTCGGCGGCCTCGTAAATGACGAAGGACGTGTAACCGGCGGCCTTCAGCCGTATCGCCATGCAGAGGCCCGCGGCGCCCGCGCCGATGATCGCGACGTGCGGCGCACCTCTGACCCGCGGGACGACCGCAAGCGTTGCGTTGGATGTTGTGCCCAATTGCCCCCCAAAGCGCCTCAAGCGACAGCGTATCTAGTGGCCTCTGCCCCCCCGGACATGTGGCACGCTGTAGACAATCGTAACCTTCCGTCACGGGCATGGGAACCGTGCTCTATGCCGCTCTGAGGTCCGTCGTTCGGTGTCTCGCCGTGGTGTAGTGATCAAGGCGCCTTGATGCGACCAATCGCCATCTCGCTCAGGCTGCCGAGATAGAGCATGCCGTTCTGTTCCACGGCGCTGGTGATATGGGCGTAGCCGCCCTTTTTGTCCTGGAGGTTGTGGATCACCTTGCCTGTCTCATCGAGGCCGAGGACGAGGCCGTACCGCTTGGGGCGCGGCACCAAAAAAAAGCGTAGGCGCCAAATGACCTTGCGCAGATATGGTTTTTTGGCGATGCGGTCGGCGTTCTTGTTGCGCACCGTGTACATGGCGATCCAGAAAACGCCTTTGCCATTGGCGTAAATATTGTCCGGGAAGCCAGGCAGGTTGGCGATGAAGGTGTCGCTCGTGCCGGCTTTGGCACCCGTCACCCAATAGCGTCGAACCCGGTAAGATCCCGTCTCGGCGACCAGCACAAAGCGTCCGTCGGAGCTAACGGCAACACCGTTGGCGAATTGCAAGCCGCCCATCAGAACGCGCGGCGTTTTGGCGCCCGGCGCCAGCGCCATCAGACGACCGTTTCCGTGGTGCTCGAAGATGTCGTCGATTTGCTTGCCATAGGCGTGCCGGCTCGAGGCGTCGGTAAAGTAGATCGTACCGTCCGGCGCAACGGCGAGGTGGTCCGTGAAGCCGAATTTGACGCCGTCGGCTGTGGTTGCCAGGACGCTGATCTTGCCATTGGGCGCAATCCGCAACAGGCCTTTGTAGGCGTCGGCGACGATCAGATTTCCGGCGTTGTCGAAACGCAAACCGAGCGGGCGTCCGCCTGTCTTTGCGAACAACTCGGGGCGGACGCCGCCAGGGGCAAATCGGACAATGCGGCCGTCTTCGTATCCGGTATAGAGACGACCTGCGGCGTCGAAGGCGATGTCCTCGGGCCCGCGCCCGACTCCCTCGGCAATCCGGACGACCGCGGCCAAACGCGAATTCTGGGCGTAGGCCCCCTCCATTCTTGGCGCCTTGGGCGGCTTCCATTTGACCGGATCAAGATCGATCGGCCAGAACAACAGGTAGAGGGCGCAAAGAACGGCTGACACGCCCATGGCATGGAACGCGCGCCTGCGCATCGCCTCAGCCGATCCCGGTCAGCGCCGGAAAGCCGGCTTCGTCGAGGTGGCCGGCCGACTTGGTGAGTCCGACATTGAGCCGATGCTCAGCCTCCAAGCCTACCTCCGTTCGCGATGGCCCAACGACGCCGCGCCAATCATATGCGCGTAGTGGGTGCCGCTGTATTCGGTATCGCCGCGGCGCGCGGCGCAACATCTACCATGCCAGATGCCGCTGCATATTGCTCGAGATTCAGCTCGCGTAGACTATGCCGGACTATAGACGGCGGCAGCGCCATCGCCCGCCAAGGCAAGCGGTCCAGGAACAACCCTTTGGCGCGATCCCTGAGGGCGTGCGCTTGCGCCGCCGGCATTCAAACGTCCATAATTCAGCCCAGTTTCAATTTGACTGGAGCGCCGACATGCAGACACGAAACCGCATCCTCGACGACATGGCGCGCGTCGCCGGCAGCGCCCTGGGGACCGCCACCGGCCTGCGCGGGGAGGTCGAAGCGCTGGTCCGCGAACGTCTGCGGCGGGCGCTGGGTGAAATGGAGTTGGTCGACCGCGAAGAGTTTGAAGCGGTCAAGGCCATGGCCGCCAAGGCACGCACCGAGCAAGAGGCGATGGCCAAAACCATAGCCACGCTGCAGGCGGAAATCGCGGCGCTCAAAAGTGCCGGGCCGAAGCAGAACAAAGCGACCCCGCGGAAGGCGCAAACAAAGAAAAAGCCCTGAGCGTCTTAGAACCGGAATCGGCAGGAGCCCGGGCGCTATCCAGCCGCTATCCAGCTGATGTCCAGCCAACGTCACTCTGCACCGTAGATCGGTAGAAACCGCCGCACGGATCGCTCGACTCAGGCGATGCTCTCCGATTCGCTCGGCGGTTCCTCCACGCTTAACAGCAATCGCAGCCTCAGGTCGCCGGCCAGCAGCCCGACCAGGGCGCAGGCGGCCTCGTCTACCTGATCAAGGCGCAACATGCCTCTCGCCTTGAAGTCTTCCAGTAGTCCGCATAACAGCGCTCCAGTGCCGTGCCGGCCCTCATCGGCATGGCCTAATCCTCTCTAGAGCCGAGAATTTCTACAGTGTATCAATCGTTGTGGAGCTTATTGTCTATATATTGTTAGTAACACAATATGTTGGGGATAATACGAAGCACACCCCATAATCTCCTTGCAGCCGAGTCCTGACTTTGGCTAACCTACATTAGGTAGCGTATTGGCGCCCGCATATCCACAACATCTCGGGATTGTGCCCTGGGATCGCGTGGCTTTGCGATCCGGGGGGATCATGGGCAAGGCGGGTGCCTCTCCGCGACATTGCGGGGGCGGTCAGTTTGTCGGGCCGCGCCACATCCAAGGAGGGCTGAGCATGGCGACCGAACTGGTTGGGGGCCTCAACGCAACCAACCCTCTCGACCTGCTGGAAGAAATTCTCTCGGCCAATGAATGGCCGTTCGATCGTTCCAGCAAGGAAGAACTGCTGGTCGAATGCAAAGGCATGATGGGAGCCTACCAGCTTCATTTCGCCTGGAGCGCCGATCTGAGCGCGATGCATTTCTCCTGCTTCACCGACCTCAAGGTTGCGCAGGCCCGCCGCGAGCCGGTCTACGAGCTTCTGGCGATCGCCAACGGCCGGCTCTGGTTGGGCCATTTCGACCTCGCTTCGGGAGACGATTCGCCGACTTTCCGCCACACCGTGTTGTTGCGCGGCGCCCATGGGGCAAGCGTGGAGCAGCTCGAGGACCTGGTCGATATCGCTCTGGCGGAATGCGAACGTTTCTACACTGCGTTCCATTTCGTGGTCTGGGGCGGTAAGGACCCCTCCGACGCCATCGCCGCCTCGCTGCTCGACACGGTCGGCGAGGCCTGAGTCAGATGACGGCGTCGCGCCGCCTGCTGTTGATCGGCTGCGGCAAGATGGGCGGCGCGATGCTGGGCGGCTGGCTCGCCGGGGGTTTGGCCCCTGGCGACGTCGTGGTGGTCGAACCCTTTGAGGCTGCGCGCGAAGCATTGCCGGAGGGTGTTGTGGCAGTCGCCGGGCCGGATGCCATCGATACCGAGTTTGCACCCGACGTGGTGGTCTTCGCGGTCAAGCCCCAGATGATGGATGAGACCGCTCCGCATTACGCTCGCTATGTCGGGCCGGGCGCCGTGTTTCTCTCCATCGCGGCCGGGAAGACGATCGGCTATTTCGAGGACGCGCTGGGCCCAACAGCGGCGATTGTGCGCTCGATGCCGAACACACCTGCTGCGATCGGCCGAGGTATTTCGGTTGCCTGCGCCAATGCTCATGTTTCGACGCCGCAACGCGAGACTTGTGGTGAATTGTTGAGCGCGGTGGGCGAGGTCGCCTGGGTCGAGGACGAGGCCTTGCTTGACGCGGTGACGGCGGTTTCGGGTTCCGGGCCGGCATACGTATTTCTGCTCGCCGAAGCGATGGCGGCGGCGGGCGAGACCGCCGGCTTGCCGGCGGAACTCGCGGTTCAACTTGCTCGCGCGACGGTGGCTGGCGCCGGCGAGCTCATGCGAAGTTCCGGCGAGGACGCCGGCCAGCTCCGCATCAACGTGACCAGCCCCGGCGGCACCACCCAGGCCGCACTGGAGGTACTGATGGCGGAAGCCGATGGGCTTCCGGCGCTGATGACGCGCGCCGTCGTCGCCGCCGCGAAACGGTCGAGCGAGCTTGCTGGGTAGCGCGGCGCTATCCCTGCTCGAAGCGGCGCCGGCCCGGCACAAAAAACCGGAGCCTCGTAAGCAATGAGCGATCTGCCCGCCAGCGCCCAACGCGTCCAGGACCGCCTCGCCGAGCTTGGCTTCGCCAATCAGGTGGTGGAGATGCCCGACACCACGCGCAGCGCCGCCGACGCGGCCCGTGCATGCGGCTGCACCGTCGCGCAGATCGCCAAATCCATCGTCTTTCGCGCACCGCAAAGCGGCCGAGCGGTGCTCGTGATCACCAGCGGCGCCAACCGAGTCGACGAAGCCAAGGTCTCCGCCGCGTTGGGCGAGCCACTGGCCAAGGCCGACGCCGATTTCGTGCGTGCCCGCACCGGTTTTGCGATCGGCGGCGTGGCGCCGGTCGGACACAGTGAACCGCCCGCGATCTTCATCGACCGCGATTTGGTAAAGCACGCGGCAATATGGGCCGCCGCCGGCACCCCGCGCGCGGTCTTCCCGCTAACCCCGGACGAGTTGGAACGGATGACCGGCGCCCCGGTGATCGAGGTGGCTTGATCGCTCTGGTGTGGGTGAGGTGGCTTGAGGGATACGGGCCGGTGGAGCCAACCGACCAATAAAGTCCTTAGAGCCCCGCGCCTTGGCGCAGCGGGGTCAGGAAATTTCGCAGCTTCTCCATGGCGCGGGCCTCGAGTTGGCGTACGCGTTCCTTGGAGATGCCCAGTTCCCGGCCAAGGGCTTCGCGGGTCGGCCCGCGTTCCTTCAGGTAGCGGTTGCGGATGATGAAGGCCTCCCGCGGCGGCAGGCCAGCAAGCGCCCGTTCCAACAGCGAGTGCCAGAATTTACGCTCGCTTGCCTCGGCAATCTGGTCCTCCGGGCTCGGCGCGGCGTCGCGAAGCTGATCGAGCCAGCTCACCCTTGGTGCACGCTCACCCTCGCCGCGGTTGGCCGGGCGATTGAGCGATTGGTCAAGGCCCGAGGCACGGCGCACCGTCGCCAGTACGTCCTTGAGCGGCATGCCAAAGCGTTGGGCGAGCGACTGGCAAGTGTCGTCCGTCAGTCCGTCGGCGCCGCCCTTGAAGTCGGCCATCATGCGCCGCACGCGGAAAAACAGGGCTTTCTGCGCCGCCGTCGTGCCGACGCGTACGAGCGACCAGGAGCGCACGACATGATCCTGGATCGAGGCCCGGATCCACCACATTGCATAGGTCGAGAGGCGGGCGTCGTGCGAAGGATCGAAGCGCCGCACCGCCTGGATGAACCCGACCATGCCCTCTTGCACCAAGTCGTGCATTGGCAGTCCGTAGTTGCGGTATTTGCGCGCGATCTTGATCACGAAAAGGCGGTGGCTTGAGATCAGTCGGGCCAATGCGTCTTCGTCGCCGGCCGCTGACCGCTTGGCGAGTTCGGCCTCTTCCTCACGGCTCAAAAGCGCCGGGAGGCGTTTGCCGGTCAGCCGTGATTTCGCATTGCCGCGATTGGCGCGCTGTCGCTTCATGGCCCCAGTCCTCAACCGACGCACCATGGCACAAGGCGGCAATGAATGGAAACGCATTTGCGGCCATAAATGCGCCGATATCGACACGGAGCATAGGCTCGAACATTCGGCGTGGATGCTGGCCGGCGCCCGACCCGAATCATTACCTGAGACGCGCACTGTGTTATGGTTAATCAATTATGATATTGGAGGCCCGACATGGCCAAGGCAGCGAGTGGTCCCGATAAGATCGTTCAAGCCGCATTCGATCTCGCGGCTCGGCTCGGTTGGCGGCACGTCACCCTGGTCGACATCGCCGGCGAGGCAAAGTTGAGCCTCGCCGAACTCTATGCCGCCTACGGTTCCAAGAATGCCATCCTGGCCGGATTTAGCCGCGCGATCGACAGTCAGGTGCTGGCGGGCGCCGAGGCGCCCGACGAAGAGGAGAGCGTCAAGGATCGCCTGTTCGACGCACTGATGCGGCGCTTCGATGCCATGAAGCCGCAACGCGACGGCATCGCCGCGATCTTGCGCGACGGCGCGGAAGGGCCGGCCTCAATGCTGTGCGGCGCCGCACGCCTGGCGCGTTCGATGGCCTGGACGCTCGAATCGGTCGGAGTCAGTGCCAGCGGTCCGGCCGGCGCGATCAAGACCAAGGGGCTGCTGGCGGTCTATCTCTCGACCTTGCGGATCTGGTTGCGTGACGACAGCGAGGATATGTCCCGCACGATGGCCGCGCTCGACAAGCGCCTGGGCCGCGCCGAGCGGCTCGCCAACACGGTCTTCCGCGGCCGCCGCCCGCGTGGCGCCGAACCCCCGCCAGTGGAGCCCGTCGCGCCGGCGTGAGCCGCGGCCCGGCCACCGGATTGGCGCGCCGTTGCCGCGTTGGAGCTTGTGGCCATCCTTCGAGGCTCGCATTCGCTCGCACCTCAGGATGAGCAGGGGTGTTGGGGATGAACAAGATTGCAGGCTCACCCTGAGGTGCTCGGCCATGGGCCGAGCCTCGAAGGGCGAGCCGGCCCGCGCCGCGCCGACCCCTACCCGCACTGCGCCTTGAGGCGCAGCCAGTGGTCGGCGAGCACGCAGGCGACCATCGCTTCGGCCACCGGCACGGCGCGGATACCGACGCAGGGATCGTGGCGGCCCTTCGTCACAACCTCGACTTCTTTGCCGTCCGTCGTCACGCCCTGGCGGGGAATCAGCAGCGAGCTTGTAGGCTTGACGGCGATGCGCGCGACAATGTCCTGTCCGGTCGAGATGCCGCCCAGTGTGCCGCCGGCGCGGTTGCTCTTGAAGGCGACCTTGCCGCGGCTCATGCGCATTTCGTCATGCGCGTCCTCGCCAGGCAGCATTGAGCCCGCGAAGCCGTCCCCGATCTCCACGCCCTTCACGGCATTGATCGACATCAGCGCCTTGGCCAAGTCGGCGTCGAGCTTGTCGTAGACAGGCTCGCCCAGGCCCGCCGGCACGCCGCTCGCGTTCACCTCGACCAATGCGCCCAGCGAGGAGCCGGCCTTGCGGGCCGTGTCGATCAGCACCTCCCATTCTTCGGCCGCGCCGGCATCAGGGCACCAGAATGGATTGGCTTCGACCGTCTTCCAGTCCCACTTGCTGCGGTCGATCTCATGGGCACCTACCCGAACCATGGCGCCGCGCACCGCAAATTTCTTGCCAAGCGCAGCCGCCAGAACCTTGCGCGCGATGGCCCCTGCCGCCACTCGCATCGCGGTCTCGCGCGCGGAAGCGCGGCCGCCGCCACGATAGTCGCGGATGCCGTATTTGGCCTCATAGGCATAGTCGGCATGACCGGGCCGGAAGCGGTCCTTAATCTCCGAATAGTCCCGGCTGCGCTGGTCGACGTTTTCGATCACGAGCGCGATGGGCGTGCCGGTGGTCACGCCTTCAAAGACGCCTGAGAGGATGCGGACGGTGTCCGGTTCCTTTCGTTGCGTCGTGAAGCGCGAGGTGCCCGGCCGTCGCTTGTCGAGCCAGTGTTGGATGTCGGCTTCGCTGAGCCCGAGCTTGGGCGGCACGCCGTCGACCACGCAGCCTATCGCCGGCCCATGGCTTTCGCCCCAGGTGGTGAAGCGGAAGAGCTGGCCGAAGCTGTTACCGGGCATGAGTTTGCTCGAAGTATTGCGGCGAGACGCCGCCGAGGCGCGCCGTCAGGCCGGCGAGAGGTCAGGCGCGTCGACTGCTTTCATGCCGACGATGTGATAGCCGGAATCGACGTGGTGGACCTCACCGGTGACGCCGTTTGCGAGATCGGACAGAAGATAAAGTCCTGCACCGCCGACATCGTCTATGGTGACGTTGCGACGCAGCGGCGAATTGTACTCGTTCCATTTGAGGATATAGCGAAAATCGCCGATCCCGGCCGCCGCCAGGGTGCGGATCGGCCCGGCCGATATCGCGTTCACGCGCACGCCTTCCGCGCCCAGGTCCATCGCCAGATATCGCACGCTCGCTTCAAGGGCAGCCTTGGCGACCCCCATGACGTTGTAATGCGGCATCACCCGCTCGGCGCCGAAATAAGTGAGTGTCACGGCACTGCCGCCGTCCTTCATCAAGGGCGCTGCGCGTCGGCAGAGGTCGGTAAACGAGTAACACGAGATCAGCATGGTCTGGACGAAGTTGTCCTTCGTCGTGGCGACGTACTTGCCCTTGAGCTGCTCGCGGTCGGAGAAGGCGATCGCGTGGACGAGGAAATCCATGCCGCCCCATTCCGTCTCAATCGCGGCGAAAGTCTGGTCGAGGCTGGCCGCGTCAGTCACGTCGCAGGGCAGAAAGAGATCGGCCCCCGCCTCTTCGGCGAGCGGGCGAACGCGTCGCTCCAGCGGATCGCCCTGATAAGTGAAGGCAAGCGAAGCGCCGTGCTCGGCCAAGGTCTTGGCGATACCCCAGGCGATCGATCGGTCGTTCGCGATGCCCATTACGAGCCCGCGCTTGCCTTCCATCAAGCCGGATTTTGCCGCCATTGCGTTGTCGGTCCCCGTGGCTCTAACGCCATAATTCGCGCGGCATCCTACACCATGCCCCCAGGTGATCAAATGGGCGGGCCGTGCGATCGCAGCCAACGATTCGCTTGGACCGCGCGAGCCGCTATGATCGCCGGCAATGTCCCAAGGAGAGCAACAACCCCAATCCCAAAATGCGCCGCCGATTGGCCGGCGAGAGGGTCTCGTCGAGGGTGCCAAGCAGCTTGCCGGCCTCGTGCACTACACATGGCGCCGCCTTGTCGCCGACCGTTGTCTCTCGATCGCGGGCTCGCTCAGCTACACCACGTTGCTGTCGATCGTGCCGCTGGCCGCGGTTGGGCTTGCTGCGTTTTCCGCATTTCCCGTTTTCGAGGGCGTCCAGGAGACGTTGCAGAAATTCATCTTCCAGAACTTCGTGCCCGCGGCCTCGGAAGCGGTGCGTCAGCAATTCACTCGCTTCGTCGCCAACACCGGACAGCTGACCGCAATCGGTATCGTGGTGCTGATGATCACCGCGCTGATGCTGCTGAGCACGATCGAGGACACGTTCAACGTGATCTGGCGTCAAACCCAGTCGCGCGCGTTTGGTCTTCGCTTCCTCACCTATTGGGCCATATTGACGCTTTCGCCACTGCTCCTTGGCGCCAGCCTTGCGGTCTCCAGCTACATTTTCACGGTCACGGAAGTGCTGCAGCTGGAGATTCTGAAAGGCCCGGCAGGATTTTTCCTACGCTTGCTGCCCTTCATTCTCTCCGTGGTGGCATTCGCACTTCTCTACATCGTCATGCCCAACCGCCGCGTCGGCTGGCGCGATGCTCTGGCAGGCGCGATCACCGCGGCGTTGCTCTTCCAGGCCTTGAAGCTCCTGTTTCTGCTTTATGTGACCAACTTCCCGTCGTTCGAGACGATCTACGGGGCGGTGTCTGCGGTGCCGCTGTTCCTGGTGTGGATGTATCTGACCTGGTGTGCCGTGCTGGTCGGGGCGGAGCTGGCGGCGGCGATCCCGGAGTGGCGCCAACGCAGCCAGCGGGCCCGGCGCGTCGCCCTCGATCCGACCGGAACACTCACGCTGGCAGTGGGATTGCTCGCCGTGGCCCATTCCGGCCAGGCGCGCGGAGAGGCCTATGAGGACGAGGAACTGGCTGCACAAACCGACACGGACCTCGATCGCGCGGCCGCGCTGATCGATCGTCTGGTGGCGGCGCGTTATTTCGCCCGCAGCAAGGACGAAAAGCTGCTCGTAGCGCGCGACTTGAGACAAGCGACGCTTTACGAATTGATGGCAGATCTTGGCCTTGTCGTGGCACCCGCATCGGGGGCGGCGCCTACCGAAGCGGAAAAGAGCGTGTCGGGGCGCCTGGCGGCGCTGATCGCCCGGGGCGACGATTTTTTGCGCGATGCGATGGGGGTGGAGCTGCAGGAACTGATCGAAGGCGCCGCCGAAAGGCCCAAACGCAAACGGCCGAGCTGATCGCCCGGCCGCTCGTTCCATACCGCGTTGACGCGGAAATGCTGCCGACTGCTACGGCCCGGACCTGCTGCCCAGATCTATTGCCCAGACCTACTGCAAAGTTTCCCAGCTGCCGTCGGGATTCTTGCAGGCGGTGCCGCGAATGATATCGCGTTGGCCATTGGCGAGCGTGATCTCATGGTTGAAGTCGCGGCAAGGCCGGCCATTGGGGCCTGGATAGGTGCCGGTGGTCGGGCGGACGCGGCCGCCATTGCCCGAATTCGGGTTGCGCCAGGACGAGGTCGAGCCGACCGGCCCTTCGAAGGATCGCTGCGCCGCTTGCGCGGCATAGGCCCGGTCCCGGTCGTCGAGCTTGCGCCCGATCTGGTTGCCGATCAGTCCGCCAATCAGCACGCCGGCGGCGATAGCCACGCCGCGTCCGGCACCGGAGCCGATCTGCGAGCCAATAAGGCCGCCGACGGCCGCGCCGCCCAGCGTACCGACGGTCTCCTTGGGGCCCGAGCCCTGGCAGGCCACGAGCGAAAGCGCGACTACGGGAACGGTCAAAATCTTCAATGCCTGCATGATGTCTGGCCTCTCGATACCGTCTCGGTTCGTGTTGCTGTTATTTGGACTGCCTGGTTTCCGGCATGTCCCTGTCTTCGTCCGGATGGTTAATTTCAAATGGCGTCGGCGCGGCGACACTTAAAGGGGAAGAACCGTCAAATGACGCCGGGGCCGCGAAAAACGCGACGGCCCTGATCCCTGATACGCGCGGCCCCGACCGGTCATCCCTCGAAACTCGGTCCGGCCAGCCTTGCGTGGCATGATCTGGGGCAATTCCACGGGCGGGAAAAATGGACTAAACACTGGCACGCACGAAATGCAGCGAGGAAAGTGGATGGCCGGTGCTGGCGAACGGGATCCCATTCAGCTCTTTGGCGAATGGTGGTCCGAAGCCCACGAAAAGGAACCCTCCGAGCCGGCGTCGGCGGCGCTGGCAACGGCGACGGCTGCTGGCGCGCCCTCGGTGCGTATGGTGCTGCTGCGCGGACATGATGAGCGGGGCTTCGTTTTCTACACCAACCTGGAGAGCCGCAAGGGTCAGGAGCTGGCGGAAAATCCCCATGCCGCGCTCGTCCTGCATTGGAAATCGCTGCGCCGTCAGATACGGATCGAGGGGCCAGCCTCGCTGGTCGCGTCGGAGGAGGCCGACGCCTATTTCGCCAGCCGCGACCGCGGCAGCCAGATCGGTGCATGGGCCTCAGAACAGTCGCGTCCGATGGCCAGCCGTCATGGGCTGGAAAAAGCAGTTGCGCGCTATGCCGCCAAGATGGGGCTCGGCAAGGTGTCGCGGCCGGAGCACTGGTCGGGCTACCGCATCGAACCGCGGCATATCGAATTCTGGCGCGAAGGCAAATTCCGGCTGCATGAGCGCATCGTCTATCACCGTACCGAGGCCGGCTGGGACACTGAGCGGTTGTTTCCGTGAGCCGCTGCGCCGCGTGGTGACTGGGTTGAGCTGAGCCCGGGATATTGACCCAGACACTGATCCGAACAACAAACGGGCACGCGCCGAACCACGCAACGGCGAAACCCCGCTACGCCGTAATCGACGCGGCGCGTGGGATCGCGATCGCGGCGATGGTGATCTATCACGCGGCCTGGGACGCTGATTTCCTCGGCCTCGCACCATCGGCATTTTTCGTCGGTTGGGGTTGGGACTGGTTCCGCTTCGCGATCCTTGGATCATTCCTCTTCCTGGTCGGTGTCGGGCTCCAACTCGGGCACGGGCAAGGCTTTCGTGCGAAGACGTTCTGGCGGCGCTTCGGACTCGTCGCGGGCGGTGCTGCGTTGGTCACCCTTGCCAGCATGCTTGCCTTTCGTCAGCACATGATTGTTTTTGGCGTGCTCCATAACATCGCCGTCTCCAGCTTGCTCGCACTTGCGTTCCTGCGCCTGCCTTGGGCCGTGACGGCACTGGCGGCTGCGGCGGTGATTGCGGCCGGGCAGCTGGTCATTCCGGCCTTCGATACGCCGTTGCTGGGTTGGATCGGCTTCATGGAGACGCCGCCGGCCTCGCGCGACTTCGTGCCGCTGGCGCCATGGTTCGGGGTCGTCCTCGCGGGGGTCGCCGTGGCGCGCCTCGGCGTGCCGGCCAAGCGGGCGGCAGGCTGGCAGCCACGCATGGCGGTCGCACGATGGCTGACACTTGCCGGCGGGCGCAGTCTGGCGATCTATTTGTTGCACCAGCCGGTGATATTTCTGGTCCTGGTAGGTATCGCCGCGCTGGCGCTGCCGCGGGCCGATTTTTCGTGGAGCGGCGGCGGCGCGGTGAACTCATCGGCCTACGGGCGAAGCTTCAAAAGCGCATGCCGCCGAAACTGCGTGGCGGGGGGACTTTCCGCAACGCCCTGCGCTGCTTATTGTCAGTGTATGCTGAGCGCGGTCCGGCGAGAGCTTGCGGCGGCCGATCTCAATCCGAAGACCATTTCGCCACGCGACTACGCGCGGCTCCGGGCGCTCGGCCGCCAGTGCCTGAAACGCCGGTGACCTCAACGCAAGAACCCGAGCCGACGATGAACGACGTCCCGAGCGAAACTGAAACACCTAACGACAAGGCCGCCATCGACACGGCCTCAATCGATTCGGCCTCGATCGATAAAGCCCGGGCCGGGCGGCTGATGCGTTCGGCCACCTATGCTTCAGTCTGCGTGGCTGTGACTTTGATCGTTGCCAAACTTGGCGCATGGGTGATGACCGATTCGGTCGCCGTGCTTTCCACATTGATCGATTCGCTACTCGATGCGGCGGCCTCGGTGATCACGCTTTTTGCAGTGCGCCACGCCCTGGTGCCGGCAGACAGCGAGCATCGCTTCGGCCACGGCAAGGCCGAAGCCCTTGCGGCGCTTGGCCAGGCTGCCTTCATCACCGGTTCGGCCTGCCTGCTGGTTTTCGAGGCGGTGCGGCGGGTATTTGAGCCGCATGTCGTGACGCACGAGCTGATCGGCATTGCGGTAATGGTATTCTCGATCGTGCTCACTTTGGTGCTGGTGCAATACCAGCGTTACGTGGTGCGGGCCACGCGCTCGGTCGCGATCACCGCGGACTCGCTCCACTATATTGGCGACCTGCTGGTCAATGCAGCGGTCATTGCGGCACTCGTGGCGACCGCCTGGCTGGGTTGGCGCTGGATCGATCCGGTGCTGGCGCTACTGGTCGCCGCTTATATCTTGATCTCCGCCTGGCGCATTGTGCGCGGATCGCTCGACATGCTGATGGATCGCGAGTTGCCCGACGACGAGCGGTTGCGCATCCGCGAAATCGCATTGGCGCATCCTGAAGTGCACGACATGCACGACCTGCGCTCGCGCCGCTCGGGAACGGACACATTCATTCAATTGCATGTCGAGCTCGACGGCGCGATGCCCTTGAGCGCGGCGCACGAAATCTCCGATGCGATCGAGGAGGAGATTCGTGCGGCTTTCCCGCATGCCGAAGTGATCATCCACCAGGACCCCGAGGGGCTTGAGGAAGATCACGGCAAGGTCGCTTTCAGCGAATAGGCCGCTTCCCCGTAAGTGGGTTCCACGCAAGTGGAGAATGCTCAAAGGTTCGCAGTCCGACCGCAAAGGGTGCGGTGTCCCAGGCGTCCCGGTTGCAACATCCCGTGCGGTTTGTCGGGCGTGCCGGGCGTTCCACCCGGCTCAGTCGAGGCAGCACGGGTCGTCCGTCAAAATCGATCGAGCGTCAGCCCGGCCATATCGATGCCGGGATCGCGTCCGGCAACAAGCGAGGCGACGGCGCGACCGCTGGCGCAGGCCTGGGTCCAGCCGAGCGTTCCGTGGCCGGTGTCGAGCCACAAGTTGCGGAACCTCGTCGGGCCCAGGATGGGAACATGGTCGGGGGTCACCGGCCGCAGGCCGGACCAAGGCTCTTGTTGAGCGTAATCCGCAGCACGCGGCAGCAATTCGCGGGCGACATCGGTCATCAACGCGATACGGCGCTCATTGAGCGATCTGTCGAAGCCGGCGAACTCCGCGGTGCTGACAACGCGCAGCCGCTGCCCGAGGCGCGCGAAAACAATATTGGTGTCGACATCGGTGATGCCGACGCGCGGCGCGGCGGCTTCCTCTGCGAGCGGCGCGGTCAGCGCATAGCCTTTGACCGGATAAATCGGCAGTTTCAGGCCGAGCGGCCGCGCCAAGCGGGCGCTCCACGGGCCGGCCGCCAGCACCACTGCGTCTGCGACATGCAAACCTTTGCTGGTGCGAATTTGTGCGATGCGGTCGCCCTCTGCCTCCAAGCGCTCAACGCGGGTGGCGTAGTGGAAGGTCACGCCGCGACCGGCACAATGCTCGGCGAGCGCGGCGGTGAAGGTGTGGCAGTCGCCGGTTTCGTCTTCTGCGGCAAAGAGACCGCCGGCGATTTGATTGCCGATCCCCGACAGCGCCGGCTCGATCGCGAGCACCCGCGCGGGGTCCGCGACCTCGATCGGGCAGCCGAGTTCACCCATGATCTCGGCGTGGTGCGCGGCGCCCTCAAATCCGCGGGCATCACGGTAGATCGTGAGCGCTCCGCTTTGCGCCCCGTCATAGGCGATGCCGGTCGCCGTGCGGATTTGGGCGATCAATGCCCGGCTAGCGAGACCAAGCCGGAGATTGCGTGCGGTGTTGACGGCAACACGGGCCTGAGTGCAGTTGCGCAGAAACTTCAATCCCCAGGCCAGCAACGCCGGGTCGGCGCGCAGCCCAAGGATCATCGGCGCGTCGCGGCGGCCGAGCCATTTCAGCATCTGCCACGGCGTTCCGGGCGCGGCCCATGGCTCGCCGTGGCTGGCGACCAGCTGGCCGCCGTTGGAGTAGCTGGTTTCCAGCCCGCTGCCTTCCCGGGCGTCGATGACATGGACCTCGTGGCCGTCCTCGAGCAAATAATAGGCGGCCACGGTTCCGATCACGCCGCTGCCGATCACCGTGACTTTCATCAGGAGATGACTTTCATCGGGAAAGCCTGGTCGGCTCCGCGCAATCGGCTGTCCGGATCATTGCGCCAGCCTCGCCCGGTGTTGCAGGCGGCCGAGCACGAACCAAAGCGCAATCGCCATGTTGACCAGGTTCCAGGCGATACCGTGCAGGAACGCCGCCCGGTATGAGCCGGTCACATCGAAGATCACGCCCGACAGCCAGCCCCCCAACGCCATGCCGAGCACGGTCGCCATGAGCACGAGGCTGACCCGCGCGCCGGCCTCGCGCGCCGGGAAATACTCCCGCACGATTAGTGCATAGCTCGGCACTATGCCGCCCTGGGCCAGCCCGAACAGCGCGGAGACCACGTAAAGCGAGGTCAGCCCGTCGAACGGCAAATAGAATAGCAGTGCGATGCATTGCAGGGTCGAGCCCAGAATCAGTGTGCCGACCCCGCCGATCCGGTCGGCGATCAACCCGGACGCCAACCGGCTTACGATGCCGAGGCCAAGCATGAGCGATAGCATTTCCGCGCCGCGCGCCGGCCCATAGCCGAGGTCGCTGCAATAGGAGACGATATGCACCTGTGGCATCGACATGGCGACGCAGCACGCCACGGCTGCAATCACAAGGAGCGTCTGACGAAACGCCGGTGATCCCGGCATGCTGATCGACAGCGGTTGCTCGGCCGCAGTTTCGTCGCTGTCGCTGAAATCCGGCCGCCGGCGCAGCGTGTAGACGAGCGGCAGCATCGTCGCGACGCAGAAAATCCCGACGCCGACATGCGAGGCGCGCCAGCCGAAATTCTCGATCGCATAGTTCAGAACCGGGGGCCAGACCATGCCTGCGAGATAATTGCCACTGGCGATGATGGCCACGGCGATGCCGCGCCTTCGCACGAACCAGTGCGAGACATCGGCAATCAGCGCGCCGAAAGTGGCGGAACTGCCGAGCATGCCGACGAGCAGCGTTTGCGCCAGGATGAACTGCCAGTAGCTCGTCGCGCCCGCCGCCGCGACATAACCGATCCCCAGCATGACGGCGCCAAGGCGGATCGGAACCATGACGCCGAAGCGGTCGGCGAGCCGGCCCATCACCAGGCTGCCGATTGCGAAGCCGATCATCGTCGCGGTGTAGGAGAAGGAGGCGTCGCCGCGGCCGAGCCCAAACTCGGCCTGGACCGACGGCAGCACGACCACGACAGACCACAAGCCGACCCCCCCGATCGTGCTGAGCGCAACCGAGGCACCAAGGCGCCACCAGGCGTAGTGGCTGTCGGGCTGGTATTGACCCGATGAAGAAGTGGGTGCGGTCATGCGGGGTCTGGACTGAAGTGTCGGCCGGAACTGCAGGCGGGTGAGTATCGCATTTTCCCCTCAAGGGGAAACCGCCGGCCTCACTTGTCGTGGAACTTCCCGCTCTCGCAGTGGCGCAACTCGTGGGCCAGGGTGTGGCGAAACTGCGCCGGCTTCAGATCGGAGCGGATCCAAACCAGGCATTGCTTCTTGGTGAAATAGGCCATGCCGGCGAGCGGGCGGTTGGCGAGATCGGGGCGCAGCTTGTTGGCGAGTTTGTAGAATTTGTCCGGCTTGAGGACCTGTACCAGCGCGATCAGGCCGGCCTTGGGGGTCCACAAATCCACCCCTCGGGCGTCGCCGGCCGCGGCCGCGGGATTTGCCTTGCCGTCCATTTCCGCCGCGCAGCCGCCAAGCAGCAGCATGGCGGCGACCATGAGCATGTAACGCATTTGGCGTTCCCCCTGGACGTGCGGTTTCAGCCACATTTCGCCGACCGCAATCAGCTGTCTTATTACGGCATTTTTGGAGTGGCCGCGAGAGGTCATCTTCGTGATTGAAATGACAGCGTCGCCGGCAAGAAATCGACTCAAAGAACCCTGCGTCAGCGCCGCTTTCGATCCCGCCTTTCCGCTGAAGTCGATTGCAAGCCGGTTTGACTTGGCGTTTCATTCCAACGACAACTACGACCGCCTTTAGCCCACGCGGCCAGAGCGTCGCGATCGCTTCGGCACGCTCGTGAACCGCGACCCATGGGGAGAAGCCAAACAGTGGCAGGCCGGAAGATACTCATTGCCGGTGCCGGCATCGGCGGATTGGTGGCGGCGTCCTGTCTGATGAAGGCCGGACACGACGTGGAGGTCTACGAACAGGCGCCGGAACTGGGCGAAGTAGGCGCCGGCATTCAGCTCAGCGCCAACCCCATGCAGGTGCTGATCGATTTGGGCCTCGGCCCGGCGGTCAACGCAATTTCGGTGCGGCCAGAGGCTTACGTGTTTCGGCTCTTCGATACGGGCGACGTGATCCAGAGATTTGCCCTTTCCGAGGAGCACGAGCGCCTGCACCGTGCGCCTTACAACCAAATCCACCGGGCCGATTTCCACGAATTACTGGCCGCCAAGGCGCGCGAGTTCAAACCGGATGTGGTCCACCTCAACAAGACCGCGGTGGGCTTCGACGAAAGCGACGAGACAGTGACGTTGCGTTTTGCCGATGGCACGACGGCTTCGGGCGATCTGCTGATCGGCGCCGACGGGGTGAAGTCGGCGATACGCGCGCAGATCGCAGGCAAGGACAAACCGACCTATACCGGCGATGCGGCCTGGCGGGTCACCGTGCCGGCGGAACGGCTGCCCGCAGGCTTCATGGATCGCGTGATGTCGGTGTGGATGGGGCCGGGGCGGCACGCGGTCTGCTACTACATTCGCGGCGGCGAACTGCTGAATTTCGTCGGCGCAGTGGAAACGCCCGAGGCCTCGGAGGAGTCCTGGACCGCGCATTTTCCCTGGGAATTGTTCCGGGCTGACTTTGAAGGCTGGCACCCAGATGTGCGCGCGGTTGTCGATCTGGCCGACCGCGACAAATGTTATCGCTGGTCCCTCTATACGCGTCCGGCGCTGACAAACTGGAGTACGGCGCGTGCGACGATCCTGGGCGATGCCGCTCATCCGACGCTGCCATATCTGGCGCAGGGGGCGGCGATGGCGATCGAGGACGGTGCGGTTTTGACACGGGCGTTGGCGCAGGAGGCGAGCGTGGCGGCCAGTCTGCAGCTTTACCAGCGCAATCGGTTTGTGCGAACCGCCAAGATCGTCGACCAGTCGATGGAGAACCGCACGCTATTCCATCTCGACAGCGAGGCGGAAATCAGAGCGGCTTTCGCCGAGCGCGACGAGGGCGAGGACCGAAACGCCTGGCTCTATTCCTACAATCCTCTGACCGTCGAACTCAGCTGAGCAAGCGTGCCGTGGCGCGCCGCATCGGGGGCCGGTCCGGATAGCCACCGCCTGCGACCATCGGCGCGTTGCCGCGCCGCCAACTGCGCACCACCTGCGGGGTAGGGGCCGCAACAAGGGCGCGCACCATGCTCGTCCAGGACCAGAGCGAGATCGTCGCCTTCCTCTCCGATGTGGCAGCTTATCTGCCGCTTGGGATGTCGGGTTCGGTCGACCGCGTCGAGACGCACATCTCCGATGTCTTTCTGGTCGGCGACCGCGCCTTCAAACTCAAACGCGCCGTCAAGTTCCCCTATCTCGATTTTTCCACCCTCGCGCTGCGCAAGGCCGCGGCCAAGACCGAGCTGCGGCTTAACCTACGGACCGCGCCTGCGCTCTATCTTGGTCTTGCCGCCGTGGTGCGCGTCGACGAAGGGGGGCTGGCGCTGCGGTTGGGCGGCCAGGACGAAGGCGTCGTCGAATGGCTTGTGGTCATGCGCCGCTTTCCGCAATCGGCCTTGCTCGACGCCATGGCGCTCCAGGGTCCGTTGACAGTGGCATTGATGGAGCGGGCGGCCGAGGCAGTCGCCGCGTTTCACGCTGATGCTCAGGTCGCCCGGCGTTATGGCGGCGCCGACGGCATGCGCCACGCAGGCGACGGGGTGCGCCGGGCGTTTGCCGAGATTGCCGGCGTATTTGAAAGCGCCGCCGTGTCGGAATTGATTGGGCGCAGCGACGCCGCTGTGGAACGCCTGGCGCCGCTCCTCGATGGGCGCAAGGCCGCGGGCTTGGTGCGCCATGGACACGGCGACCTTCATCTCCGCAACATCGCGTTGATCGACGGCCGACCGACGCTGTTCGATTGTATCGAGTTCTCGCAAGAGATCGCCTGCGTCGACGTGCTCTACGACCTGGCTTTCCTGCTGATGGATCTTTGGCACCGCAAGCTGCCGGCACATGCCAATGCCACGCTCAACCGGTATCTGGAGATCACCCGCGACTACGAGGGGTTGGTGGCGCTGCCGCTCTTTTTGGCCTCCCGTGCGGCGATCCGCGCCCATGTCACGGGAACGATCGCGTCCGGAACTGCCGACGCGGCCGATGCAGTTATCGGCGAAAGCCTGATCGCCGAGGCCCGGGCCTATCTCGATCTCGGCCGCGCCCTGATCGACCCGCCGGCACCGCGCCTGATCGCCGTCGGCGGGCTGCCGGGCAGCGGCAAGACGACGATTGCCAAGGCGCTGGCGCCGGAGATTTTGCCTGCACCTGGCGCCGTAGTGCTGCGCTCCGACGTGATCCGCAAATCGCTGGCGGGCGTCGGCCCGTTGGATCGGCTGGGGCCCGAGGGCTATACGGCGGAGATGACCGAGAGAACCTATGCGGCCCTCTACACCAGCGCGCGAACGGCGCTTGGTGCTGGACATTCGGTGATCGCCGATGCGGTGAACCTGCAGCCGGGCGAGCGGGCCAGGCTGGAAGATATCGCGCGCGCGTCCGGTGTGGCTTTTTCCGGGCTATGGCTGGAGGCACCCGTTGAAACGCTACAGGCGCGGGTCGCGGACCGATCGGGCGATGCCTCCGACGCGACCGCTGAAATCGTGCGCGCGGTCGCCCAACAACGGAGCGGCGATATCGGCTGGGCGAAAATCGATGCGGGCGGTTGCCCGGCGACGGTCGCCGAAAAGGCCCGCCGGGCGATAACGGAAAAAACTTGATCGGGATCAAGGACGATGGGCCCTGGCGGAGCGATGCTGGTCAACGGTTCAGGTTGAACGGCTTAGCCTTGGAGTTGGTTCCATGCTGACCTTCCAGGACTGCGTTGCGCTCTCCATGCTGACGGAGGAGGAGATCCACGCCATCGCAATGCACGAACACATTCCGGAGATCTGCGCTGCCGAGTTGGGCCGCTACCTGCTTGAGGATGAAAACGGCGTGCCCCGCATCAAGCGCATGATCGTCGACGACATCGACACGGCGCGGGCCGCCGGCGACGTCAAGCAGACGGCGACGCTCAAGATGGCGTTGAAGCACTTCGTGGACACCCATCCAATGCGCCCCGCCGCCTCCTGAACAGAGGTCACAAGGCGCAGATTGGGCCTGACCGGCCGCGCACTCTGCCAGCCGGAGCGCCCCCAATATTGACGGCAGGAGACCCATGGCACTGAAACAGATCCGGTTGGAGCTCGCGCGCACCAAGGACTATCCCGACGGCAGCGCCAAGCACGGTTATGAATTCGTCGCGCCGCTCGACGGCGAAGGCCATCTCGACATGGCGGAATGGAAAGATTACGGCCAGGCCTGCATCGTCCACCGCTTTTGGGATCACGAGGACGACGAGACGGGCCAGCTCGTCCACAATCGCCATGGCTGGGCATTCTCTTACGAGCCTGGCGAGGAGGACGACGAGCCGATCTTCCGCTTCGACAAGCATGTCTTTGTCGACGGCGAATACATCGCGGTGACCGAGCATGACGGGGTGACCAGGCCCTTCCGGATCGCCTGGATCAGGACGCCGCCGGCGCTGCAAAAGGAGTACTGAGGGGCGTCGGCGTCGGCATGCCGTTCGACGGCTACGTCTTGCCGCTGGCCCACCCTTCGACAGGCTCAGGGTGAGGGGTATTGTTGAAGGGTGTGCTTGTCCTCCAGACGGACTTTGGGTTTGGCTGCGCCGTCGTTGGGGCAAGAAACAGTCCTCACCCTGAGCCTGTCGAAGGGTGAAGGCCACGCATAAGGACGGTTGCGCACGCTGGCGCGTCCGCTCCGATTCCCATAGAGTCCCGGCCCATGGGCGAAGACCGAAAGACTGTCGTGCTGACCGGCGCAAGCCGGGGCATCGGGCATGCCACCGTCAAGCGATTCTCGCAAGCCGGTTGGCGCATCATCACCTGCTCGCGCGACGCCGTGCCGCCGGAATGCAAGCGCGACCCCAACTGGTCGGAACACTTGACCGTCGATCTTTCGCAGGCGCAGGAGGTCGAAGGCTTCATCCAGGACACGATGCGCGTGCTTGGCGATGACGGCCTCACGGCATTGGTCAACAATGCCGGGGTTTCACCCAAGGCGCCGTGGCAGGAGCGTCTGGGTTGCCTGAACGGGGATCTCGATGCCTGGCGCGAGGTCTTCGAGCTCAATTTCTTCACGCCGCTGACCCTGGCGCGCGGGTTCGCCGCGGCGCTTCACAAGGGCCAGGGTGTGATCGTCAACATCACCTCGATCGCGGGACACGCCGTTCATCCCTTCGCGGGCTCGGCCTATTCGACTTCAAAGGCAGCGCTCTCGTCGCTGACCCGCGAGCTGGCCGCGGAGATGGGCCAGATCGGCGTGCGCGTGAACGCCGTCGCGCCGGGGGAGATCGAGACCGCGATGCTGAGCCCCGAAACCGACCAATTGATCCCACGCATCCCGATGCATCGCCTGGGCACGCCTGACGAGGTGGCGGGAGCGGTCTATTCGCTGTGTTCCGACGATTTCAGCTATGTGACCGGCACCGAGATATTCATCACCGGCGGGCAGCATTTGTATTAGGCGGCGGGGCCACGGTGCCGCCCCGCCAGCCGAATTGGATCATTGGGTTATCACCTTTGAGAGGCGCATGCTGGATGAAACAATGATTGTGCGCACGGTTCGGCACATCGTTCATATGCTCGTTGATGGCCGGTACGCAGAGCTTGAGACGCTGACCGATGGCACTCGCCTAAGCGAAAAGCAAATTCGGCAGGCAATATCGGAATACGGAAGAACTCTGGTGAATCCGTCGGCGGAAGCATTTGAAGAATTGTATGTCGTTGCCGTGACTGGTGTAACTCCGCGGCGTTGGTCTGTCGGTTTTGACCTGTGGACCGAAGAAGAGGACCAATCGGACCTTTCCTTGGAATTGGCATTGATTGAAACGGATGCGGGCCAGCTACTTGTTGAACTCAACAATATTCACACGCTTTGAACTGCAATTTGAAACCGTCATTCCCGCGAAAGCGGGAATCCACAGAGCGGCGCGGCGTGTCCTAGATGGACCCCCGCATTCGCGGGGGTGACGACATCGGGAAGGGCCGAGGCTGATTGTACGCTCGGTTCGAGGTCACCCTCACGCCCGCGTGTCGCGGTTCTCGTCGAGCCAGGATTTGAGCTTGAAGAGCAACCGGTGGAGGTCGTTGATGTCCTCCGGCGCCCAGTCGCGGAAGATCAGCATGGCGTCGGGGGCGATGCGCGACAGCGCGTCGGTATGCGCGGTGGTGCCGGCGACGGTCAGGTAGTGCAGCCGACTGCGGCCGTCGGCGGGGTTGGGCTCGGTGCGCAGGTATCCCTTCTCGACCAGCCGCGCGACGGTCTTGGTGACTCCCGGCTGGCCCGTCTCCAGGGCGTTGGCCAGGCGCCCGATCGTGTGACCCTCGTCGGCGAAGGCGCGAAAATGGTTCAGCATGATGAACTGGGCGAAGGGCAGATCGGTGTTTGCGATCGCCTTGTTCAGCCGGGTTACCATGAGCTGGTTGGCGACGCCGATCCAGACGAGGGTCTGGCGGATCTTTTCGGCATCGACCGGTGGGGGCATGCGGTGGCTCAGGCCTTGATCAAGTCGGCGAGTGGCCGTCGCGGTGCGGGGCCGGTATCCGCAGCATAACCGAGGCGGGCCAGCATCTGTACCGTCTCTCCAGATTTGGCACCGACCGCGCCAAGGAATTTCGCCTGCAGCGCCTTCATCTCGGGATACTCCTGCAAGAGCTGGCTCATCGGTTGTTGGGCGAGGCCGAGCTCGGTGGCCTTCAAGTGCAGTCGCACATAGGCGCGACCGGCGCGAAGCTGTGTGGTGCGGGAGTTGTCGGCCGTGGTGAGCCACGCGAACCCCATGGCCGTGCCGCCCTGATCGCTCGCCATGTCGAGGCCGACTTTGAAGGATTCCGACTTGGGATCGCGAAGCTCGGCCTTGTCCAACATGCCGAATTGCTTCAGCCACCACATCATCGGCCCGTGGATCGAGATGCCGTCGCGGTGCTGGGCGATCTCCGAGGCGCCAATGCGCATCAGCTGGATCGATTCCTCAAAGGTATGCGCGGTTCGAATTTCCTTGATCAAGCCATCGATCGCGAGTTGTCGGAGCCCGGCCAAACGCGGACCGCCGGCCGACGTCGTAAGGCGCACGGATGGGTCGCTCATGGCGCCAGCGAGCGCCTTCACCGAAGCGGCCTGAAGCGGGCGCGCCTGATCGAACTTTTCGCGATTGGTGCGCCGCTTCAGGATCTGGGCGAAGAGCGGGTCGAGCTTGGCCGCGGCGTCTTTGACCAAGGCGATCTCGGCGACAGGTCGGTCGTCGATCTTCTCAGGACCGAATTCGCCCTTTGGGAAGTAGCGGATATCGGCGCGGTAACCGGCGGCTGCAGCCGCTTGATGGAGCAGTTCCAGGAAAGTGCCGTGCCCGATCAGGATCTGGCGGGAATAGGGATCGGTGGCCGGCAGGAGCCGCGTGCGGTCGCAGAAGAGGGTAATCCGATCCGCCGTTTTCAGATCGACCAGCCAAGGCTGGCGGTTATGCGGGTTGGGGGCCAGCATTGCATATGCGATCAGACGTTTGCGCAGATCGCTTTCACCGGCGGCCGGTCCCTGCCAGGCCGCGATCGCCTCCGAGGGCATCCGGTCGCAGCGTACCAGGCCCACTCCCCCTGCCGCCAGAATGACGCCGCCGCCTGCAATCCTGATGAAACCTCGTCGCGATACCATGGGGCAGTCCTCCAATTCGCAATTTTATATTCCAAGGAATGGAAATAACATTCCAAGGAATATAAAACAAGGGCGCTTATGCAAGAAAGTCAGGAAATCGGGCTGGGCGCCAGGAAATCGGCGGGATTGGCTTGTTACTATTTTGTCGTGATTTGGCCCAGGGCCCGCTTGATCGCGATCGGACAGGGGTCGAAATTGAGCGCCTCGCCGAATTTTCCTTTGAAGATATTGCCAAGCAGCTTGACCGGCAGCCAAACGATCTTGATCGCGCTCTTCGCCGTTTCGAAGGCAGCGGAACCGAAATCAAGACTGGCCTTGGGCTGGTCGATCGGGCCGGCGACCTTGACCGTGAACAGTTTGATCCGGGAGAGGCCGATGGCTTTCTGGCGCGGCACGAAGAGAGCCTTCACGGTCTCGCTTCTAAGGTTGATGGTGCTGGTGCCAAAGAAGCTCAGACGCTCGGTATCGATCAGCAATATGTCGCTCTTGCCGATGCCGGCGGCGATGGGAATGCGCGCGACGATGCAGCGAAGGGGCCCACCGCGTTGGGTAACCAGAGAAGAGACAGTGCCGATGAGGCCGCTGCCGAGCCCGGCGATCAAGCCTTTGCCTTTCTCCGCCTCCGGTGTGCGCATGACGAAGACCGCCCGGCCGTTGGCGCCCGCCATGGTCGCCCGCAGTGTGTTGCCGGTACCGCGCAGATTTACGCGCAGGCTGAGCGTGCCGCGCGGGATCTTGAGGCCGGCTTTGCCGGCGAGCACGCTGGCAAGGCGGCTGTCGTCGAGCCGCAGAGTGAGGGCGGTGACCGTGGTGGCGCGCCGCGCGTCCATCACCAGCGAGACATGCGCGGAGTCGGCCCCGGCGCCGCTGGAGCGGATGCGCATGACCCCGCGCCGCAATGTGATGGTGGAGACGATATTCGGGATAGCCATGTTGCCCAGCTTGGCCCGCGCGATACGGTAGTTGATCGACCCTTCGACACTTCGGATGAAGCCGATTGGCAGTGGGTCGGGGCCGAACAGCGGCTCGCGGGCGCGACCCTTGCCAGCGATCTTGCCGGTCCGCTTGCCACCGCCTTTACCGGCATTCGCGCCGGCCGATCCGCCGAGATCGATTTGCCGGGAGACGAGCGCGCCGGAAATGCTGGTGCGCGCACCGAGGCGCAATTTCAACGTACCGGCTATGTCGCTGCGCCCGAACACGCCGGCAAGCCGGATCTTCATGGGCAGGCGGGCCAGTCCGGCCAACGCAGCGCCTGTGTCGGCGCTCCGTGCTGGAACGCGGGGCTTAGATCGTGCGCCGGATTTGCGTTTTGCGACCGGTTTGCGCTTGGGGGCGGGGCGGCGCCGGGCTTTGGTCGGCAGGACGATACCCTGGGTGGTCAGCGTAACGTCGAGCTTTGGCACCGCCGTGCGGCTGCCCTTGGGGCGCCAGGGCAGATCGATCACGCTGGCGTTGGCGAGCTTGGCGGTGACGGTCGCGGCGATGCGGCGTGACAAAGCCTTCAGCGTGTCGCCGGTGCTGACGGCGCGCAGCGCCAAAGTTAACTGACCATGCGCGATGACCGGGCCGCCGGCCGCCGTTTTCAGGTTCTTCGCTGCGATGCGGCCAGTGGCCAGCGATACGAAGAGACGAGCCGGCGACGCATTGGTGTCGAGGGACAGCGACCCGGCAAGTGGGATGACGCCAACCGACGGGCCGGCAGGCTTTGCGCCAACGAGCGTTGAGCCAATAAGCGTGGCGCGGGCCGGCTTGATCGCGAGCTTGCCGTCGTCGAGCGTGAGGGTGCCGGAAACCTTGGCGAGCCGAAGCTGGGGGAGTTCGACGCGCCCGGCCGTGAAGGCAATGTCGAGCGAAACAAACTTCGGCAGCGAGATGGGGATGGGGGTCGGGTTTTTTGGTTTCGCCGCCCCCGCGTTCGGCTTGTCCTTTGGTCGTTTGGGTTTGGCCCGCGGTGCTTTGGCGCTCTTGCCGCCGGCCCGTTTGCCGAAGGCGATGCGCTTGGAGGTAAGACGCCCCTTGATGGCGAGGCGCTCGCCCGGTGCAACTTCCAACTCGCCGGTCAGGTCGGATTTGCCCAGTTTGGCGCTTAGCGAGATTGCGCCGCCCTTGCTGGCGAACAATCCTCGAATGGTCTCGGTACGCGCTTTGATCTCGAACGCCAGCCCATCAATCGCGCCGCGCGCGTTGACCACGGTTGGCCCCTGGAGCGCCGAGGTGCCCGGCGTCGGCCCGCCGACGCTGAGCGCGAGGATGGAGGCACGCGTTTCTGGCGTGCCGGGGCCGCCGCTATGGACAATGTTGGCGCCGACGATGCGTAACTGGCCGAACTGGAACGGCTTGGGCTTATCCCCGGGCTTTGCGGATTTCTGTTTGGCAGGCTTGAAGATCCAGTTGACGCGGCCGTCGGGGCGGCTCTCCAGCCAGATCCGGGCGCCCTCCGCGACGATGCGCTTGGGCTGGATCTCACCAATGAAGATTGGCCAGAGCCGGGTTTCGATCTTGATGCGGGCGACATGTGCCATCTCGGGCTGGGTGGCCCATTGCGCATTAGCGATGGTGACGTCTTTCAGGACCACGCTGGGGTTGAGGCTGAAGAGGTTGGCGTCAATACCGCCGGCGATCTTGATCTCGCGGCCGAGCGTGCTTTCAAGAATACTTTCGACTTGCCGCGCAAAGGCTTTCAGGTGGCTGGACGCTTGCACGATCGCCACTACCGCCACCAACGCCACGACTGGCAGCAGCAGGCACAGAATGATGCGTTTGGTCCAGCTCATTCGGGCGGTCTCGCAGCATTATTGTCGGAGCGGCGGCAGTTGGCTCAACTGGGAGACCGCCAGGTCGGTGCACGATCCCTTAACGTCGAGCAATTCAGGATCGATACCGTTCGGCCATCCCTTGGGTGCCGCATTCGCGCGACCGGCATTCGGGTGTTCCGTCGCTGTCGAACGAGCGGCCGTGATCAGTGATATGGGGCTGGGGGGACGGCGTGACTAGGACTAAGTCGCCAGGGACTAGGCGGTAAAACCTACCTCGACGGCGCCGAGCTTGCCGAATTCGGCGCGGGCGGTTTGGCCGGCGTTCGCATAGTGAAGTCCGGTTACGGTCCCGGTCGTTACCACCTGGTCGCGTTCGATCGTCATTCCCGCCTCGGAGAGCGTGTTGGCGAGCCAGGTCAACGCCTTCACAGGATGGCCGAGTGCCCGCCGACCCGTGCCCCGTGCCACGATCTCACCGTCGACCCTGAGCGCCACCCGGACTTTGGCAAGGTCGAGCGATCGCCAATCTGGGATCGCCTCGCCGATGACGAGGGCGGCATTCGCGCCGTTGTCAGCGACGATGCTGGCCGGCCCGCGCGCGATCCAATCGTCAAGGCGCGTGTCGATCACCTCGATCGCCGGATGCAGCGTGCCGATCTTCTTGGCGACGTCTTCTTCGGTCCATGGCACTTTGCGCGGCTTGATCGGGTTTTTCAGGCGAAAGGCGAACTCCGCCTCCAGGCCCAGCATATGGAAAGCGCCAGCGGAGAGCTCGGTCGGGCTTTGGCGCATGAAGGGCCCGAATACGCGCCCGTAGAACGGATGCTTTATGCGCAGCAGCTTTTGCTGATCCTTGGCGGTGCAGCCGATCTTGTAGCCGACCACGGGCAGTTCCCATTCCTCGGCGAAGGCCTTTTGGATGAGATAGGCGTCGACCATGTCCGCGGGCCGGCAGTTCTCGGGAAAGCCGCGGATGCGCCGGAAATCGCCGCGTGCATGCAGCAACAGGCGGGCGGCCTCAAGGACCTGCGTCGGGCCTAACGGCATTGTATTCGTTCCTTTGACATGCGGCCGGACGGAGGTAAACCGGCAAAGCCTATTGCGCAGCGTTGGCGTCTTGGCGGGATTGCACGACCTCGTCGGCGATACGGCCGGTCAGCTCCTGCAGGTGGTCGAACTCGAACTGATAGGTGCCGATGCCTTGGGTCTGGGAGCGAAGCTCGATTATCAGATCGTGCAGCTCCGATTGCGGCATGTTGGCCTCGACCGTGTCCCAGCCCTTCCAACCCTCGCGTGCGTCGAAGCCCAGGATCTGTCCGCGCCGGCCGCTCACGATGCGCTGAACCGCTGCGGTGAACTCGCTCGGGATCGACACATTGACGTGATAGATCGGCTCCAGCAGGACCGGCGAGCATTTCGGCAGGCCCTCCGACATCGCCAGGCGGCCCGCCGTCTTGAATGCCATGTCGGAACTGTCGACCGCGTGGTGCTGACCGTCATAGAGCCTGACCGAAATGTCGACCACCGGGAAGCCCAGCGGGCCTTCGGTCATGTACTCCTTGACGCCGGTCTCAACCGAAGGAATGAACTGACGCGGGATGACCCCGCCGACCACTTTGTCGATGAACTCAAAGCCGGTGCCGCGCGGCAAAGGTTTGATCTCGACATGCACATCGCCGAACTGGCCGTGGCCACCGGTCTGTCGTTTGAAGCGCGAATGCTGCTGGACGGTCTTCTTGATCGATTCCTTGTAGGCGACTTGCGGGCGGCGGCGCGCGACCGACAGATGGTATTTGTTCGACAGCCGGTCGAGTGTCACGGCGAGATGGATCTCGCCCTGGCCCCAGATCAGCAGCTCGTTGGTGTCCCGGCTGACTTCGAGCTTGATCGAGGGATCTTCCTCGATCAGCTTGGCGATGGCGCTTGAGAGCTTGACCTCATCCTCGCGCTTCTCAGCCGTGATCGCAAAAGCATAGAGCGGAGCAACCGGTTTCGGCCAAGCCGGCACGCCGGCTGGCGGATTGCCCGATGGGGTCAGCACCACACCGGTCTTGATCGCTTCCATGCGCCCGAAGGCGACAACCTCGCCGGCGCCGGCCTTGGCGATTTTCTCCGAATTGTGGCCCTGCAGGCGCACGATACCGCTGACGCGGGTGTCATTTAGCGTCGTGCCGTCGGTAATCTCGCCCGACCAGACGCGCACCACCGACTGCTTGCCGGCATGGGGCATGTGATAAGTCTTGAAGACCTGGGCGGCGGGCTCGCTGGCACCGTCGAAGCCGGCGCGTTTGGCGCTTTCCGCGGCGCCGGGCGTCTCGTGGCGCAAGGCTTTCAGAAGCCGGCGCACGCCATGGTCGTGCTCGCCGGAGCCGATGAAAACGGGGATGACCTCGTCGGCCTGAAGCGTGCTGGTCAGGTACTGGTAAATGTCCTCGTTGGAGGGCGTCTGGTCCTCCAGCAAGGCTTCCAGCAGAGTGTCATCATAGTCGGCCAGCGATTCCAGCATGTCCTGGCGCGCCTGCTCCTCGTCGGCGCGCGCGGTGTCCGGGATGTCGATGCGGGCGGAGGCCTCTCCGTCCTTGTAGGCATAGGCGCGCTCGCTGGCGAGGTCGATATAGCCCGTGACCGTGCCGCCTTCGCGGATCGGCACGTGGCGCAGCACCAACGGACGCTCGGAGCATTCGCGCAGCGCAGAGACGACCTGGTTGATGTCGACCTCGGCGGCCTCGTCGATCTTATTGATAAAGACCATGTGCGGAATGGAATGGTCGTCGAGGAATTTGAAGAGCGGCGTCGTGGCGCGCGCCTTGACCGGATCGGGATCGCAGACCACCACCGTGGTGTCCGCGACCATCATGGCATTCCGGGCGTCTTGCAGGATCTCAATCGAGCCGGGAGCGTCGAGAACTGTCCAGGGGTCTTCGAGATAGCTGTAACTGGCGACGCTGAGCTCGGTGCTCATCTGGCGCGCTCGTGCTTCAGCCGACGAATCGCCAACCGTGTTGCCCTCCTTGATCGTGCCACGCCGCCCGATGGCGCCGGAGACGAAGAGGAGGCTTTCAAGCAGCGTCGTTTTGCCGCTCAAATAAGGTCCAACCAGCGCAACGCAGCGCGGTCCCGCCGAATTCCCGCTCAATTCACCCTCCCTTGACCAAGTTTGGCCTGACTAAGGTTGGCGTGCCTAGGGTTGGCATTCCGCCGAAAACCGCCTTCGCGACCCGTTTTCAACCGCGCCAGAGCGCGGCGGCGGGTTTCTACGAAGGCTGGGCTCTATGGTTCCAATGCCGCCGCTCGGATGCAAGGGAAAAGCAAACTTTGTCCGCGAAGGCGAGCAGAACGGTGTTGATTGTTCAGGCTGGTGCGGCGTGTTGGCAATCTATTTGCCGCTGGCAAAGGCCGTAGCCGGCCCACTCCGCCACCTGACCACCCACGCGTTGCTTGCCTCTGGCAGAGGCCGTAGCCGGCCCGCTCCCCCACCCGACCACCCCTGAGCATACGATCCCGTGGGTGGTC
>Ga0315336_1001123_pt1 | contig 57149 bp, 39 predicted proteins | sample ASW5metaG_FD_204512 | JGI IMG/M metagenome (GOLD analysis project Ga0315336, IMG submission 204512) | Ammonia-oxidizing marine archaeal communities from Monterey Bay, California, United States - ASW #5 | ecosystem: Environmental > Aquatic > Marine > Intertidal zone | place: USA: California...
GGGCTTTGCGCTTTTCTTCCTCTTTCCTTCTCCGGTTCTTGCTCCACGTCCCCCGGAGGTGGACGCCTACTTTGGGCGCAAGGGTAGAGAAGATTCGGAGGAAGGGCGGGGCTTTGCGCTTTTCTTCCTCTTTCCTTATCCGGTTCTTTCCCCACGTCCCCCGGAGGGGGTCGGCTACTTCGCGGGGAACATTCTCAAACACCGGCTTTTTCTGTGTCCACATCCACTCCTCTGGCGTAATCTTCGGCTGTTTATCGAAAGATCAATCAGGAGAAATGCCGATGGATGCCAGGATGCACACCCGAATGCCTTTGCTCATGCCGGACGACTTCAGTGATCTCCATCTTTGCGGCTGGCGAATCGAACCGGGAGACATCGGACCCGAGAACCCCTTGCTGGAAGGGACACTCCCCTGGAATTCCGGCGGCGTCGGCGCACACAGTTCGGTGTTTCATGATCCGATCGACGGGTTGTGGAAAGCCTACCTCATGTGCACCCCGCCCGAAGTCACTTCGGAGGGATGGGGCAATCCGTGGAGCGCCAACGGTTTTGGATACCGCCAACTGTGCTACTTCGAAAGCAACGACGGCATCGAGTGGCGGGCGCCCGAACTGGGGTTTTATCCATGGAAGGATCAACAGAATACCAACTCCCTCTTCGACCTTCACGAAGGCTCCTCACAATATGCATCCATTCTGGTCCTGGAAGACGATCCCGACTGGCAGTACGAGATGTTCATTCTCCGCGAGCCTTCGGCATTTTCCCAGCCCTTCAAGGGCTATGGCTACTACCGCTACCGATCTCGTGACGCGAAGAAGTGGGAGTTGTGGGACGGGCCCATCATCGATCCCATGTCCGGCGATCTCTCCTTCTTCTACCGGGACGAAGGGAAATATGTGGCCTACTACCGGTTGGCCCTGCCGAAACAGGAGGGAGATCATGTGCCCATCTACGAGGACAGCGCACGGCGCAGCGTGTACCGCGCAATCAGCGACGACGGGCTGGCGTGGAAGGTGGACGAAGAGGCGATGCTGCTCACCGCGGACGACAGGGACCACCGCGATACCCAGTACCAGGAACTCATTCCCCTCAAGGTCAACGGCGGTTATATCGGAATGATCACCATGTATCTTCCCATCACCCAGACGCTGAATATTCGCCTGGCCCTGTCTCGCGACGGACAAAAGTGGTGGATGCCGGACCGGCGCCCCTGCCTGCCCAACACGCCCATGGGCGACTACGGCGGCGGCATGATCTGGCAGAGTCAGAACCTCCACGTGGTGGACGGCAACATCTACATGTACTTCGGCGGCGCCGAGGGCCCGCACCGGATCATCCACGAGACGCGAGCCCCGAGTGTGAAGATCGGCATGGACGACTGCATCGATCACGGCGCCCACTTCATTCCCTTTAACGCCGCCCTCTGCCGCGCCAACTGGCGATTCGACCGCGTTCACGCCCTGGTAGCAGCCGCGGGTGGTCCCACGGTCGGGGAAGCGACGACGCAAAAACAGGATCTGGGCGGCAAGAAGCTGAATGTAAATATCAAGACCCGTCCGGCAAAAAAGGGCAGCACGCCCGGATTCGACGAAGGTCATCTGCAGGTGGAGCTATTGGACGGCGACAACAAGCCGATTCCGGGCTACGGCCGGGACGATTGCGCCACCCTGGTGGGCGACCACGCGGATCTCGCGGTGACCTGGAAAGGCGGAGACCGCGCGCCCGCCGGTGCGGCGCAGGCCAGGTTCTATCTCAAGCGTACAATCTTTTACGGATTCGAATTCGACGAAAACTAAAACACTACGTAGTATGCTATATAATGTTTTTGTGAAAGAGTTATGACTGCCGCACTCCAAATGGAAGCGAGAAAGCGAATAATGAGAACAAACATCATCCTGTTAAGCAGCCTGCTATTCGCCGGAACCACTCACGCCGTGGTTACGAACATGACGGCGGAACTGGAGGAGGACCACGAACTCTCGATGGAATTCGAGACCCCCCACACCGACTGGGCGCAACCGTATGCGCAAGGGCCGGTAAAAATCCTGTACTTCGGGTACGGGGGCAGCAACCGGGGCATCGAGGCGCGCGACCTGGTGGAGCTGAAGCAGCGATTCGACGTCGAGGCCGAAGCGGCTTTTTTCCAGGGCATTCCCGACAAGACCGACTTCTCCTGGGTAGGGGGCCCGGCAGGGGTCGCTCGCATCGAAAATCTGGTCGACGGCCCGACGTGGGATTGCTACCTGTTCAATGGAGTCTCTCCTGACCTCATGCTCTCCTACCGGCTCATTCGTGATAGATTCACGAGCGCGTACTACGGGGCGGACGAGAGCGAGAGCGAACTCAACAAATCGGGATTGGTCCTGATCGGAGTCAATGACCCGCATATGACCCGGGCGAAGGACCGGATTCCAGACGAGCTCTCTCCCGTTCCCGGGGCAGACGCCTTCGAAACGCGATACGGCCGCGTGGTGCGCCTTCCGCCGCGGCCGAAAATCGACTTTCACCCGGGATGGGAGATCGAGTGGGATCACTGGATGGAGCGCGTGGGCCGGGCGGTTCTCTGGGCGTCGGGCCGGGAACCGGGAATCCACTTGCAAATCGAATTACCCCGGTCACGCATGGACCGCACGGAGTTGAAGGACGCCTCCATTCGGCTTCGATATTTCGGCGAACCCGTCGGTCGCGGCGTCGCATTCTCGGCCCGGTTGCGCAGCGCGGAAGGCAAGGTATTCGATCTGGCGGTAGATCGGGAACAAACGGACGAGAATGAATTCACGTTGCGTTTCGACCGTCCCGTGCGGGCAGGCAAGTATCACCTGGACGCGTTTGGAAAAAGCGCGGACGGAATAGAGACCTGGGCAACCAGGGAACTCGAAATCACCGGGGAGCGAACCGTAGGGGAAGTTCGACTCGGGCGCGAGTGGGGTGAAAATGGTGATCGGATCGACGGGCTGGTTATTCTTGCCGGTGACAAGCGGGGTGAAGAGCAGCTTTTGATCCGGCTCAAGGATGTGCATGGCCGCGTGGTGAACGAGACGACGGTGGAAGCGGAACGCACCGGCGGGACGTTTTCATTGCCGGTAGAAACCTGGATGCCGATGTTACTCGAAGTGCGAGCGGTGTTGCTCTCGGAGGGCTCGGAAGTTTCTTCCGCCTACGCCTACTTTCACGTGGTTCGACGCAACCGCGGGCAGTTTAATTTCGTGGTCTGGGCCCCGAGCGGCGCTTTCAGCGCGCTCGACTGGCCGTACGACACACTCGCACCGTATGCCAATCGGCAACTGGCCCGGATCGGATGCACTGCGCAACTGGCCGGATCGCGAGCTTCCTGGCGGGGATGGCCGTTCCTGGCGGCGGCGGCCAACAACATTTCGCTCGTTCCCTACGCCACGCGCTTTACCACCGAGTGGGATGAGAACGGCTACATGACCGTCCCCCACATGTCAGGCGTCTGCTGGAACAACGAACAGGCCACGCGGGAGTGGGTCGACATCAACGCCCGAAGGTGCCAGGGGATCAGGCAGCACGGTGCTTTCGTCTACGGGCTGGGAGACGAAGGCGCCAGTTCCGGTTCGTGCGTTCACCCCTTCTGCATGGAGGCCTACCGGAAATACCTGGAACGGGAATACGGGGACATCGCCCGGTTGAACGAATCGTGGGATGAGACGTATGCGGCATTCAGCCAGGTCGACCTCCTGGTACCGGGCGACAACGAAGAAGAAGAGGCGCTTCATCGTGGAATGAAGGCGCGTTGGTATGACCGGCAGGCGTTCCAATCCTGGAACCTTGTCAACTACGCGCGGAAATTCGCCGACGGTTTCAAGAGACTCGATCCCGAAGCCATCAGCGGCTACGAAGGGTCGGGGCGTTTTGCCGACGGCGCCGACATCGACCTGGTCTGCCGCACGCTCGGCTACTGGGCGCCCTACCCCGGCCTGCAGGACGAGGTGGTGCGTTCCATTACGCCACCGGAATTCATCAACTCCAATTGGATGGGATACCACAAGGGGACCGGCGATCTGCTCGGTCAATATTGGCGCATGGTGACCCTCGGCTTCGACAGCGTTTGGTTCTGGCGCTGGAGCAATCTCGGGCCCTACGAGAAGCACATCAGCTACCACGGATTGATCAACGGCGCCATGGTCCCGTTTCGCGCCGTCAAGGAGATGACGGCAGATACGCAGATCGTGCGCGACGGCCTCGGCACGCTGCTGCAGCAGTGCCGCCGGGAAGATGACGGAATTGTGATGCTCTATTCATATCCATCCCAGTTCGCCATTGAGACCGGCCCGGGAGTCTCCTACGGCGACGCGCAGGGTCACGAGATGGGCCCGCTGAAGGATCGTCCCAATCACGATGGAAAAGAGAGCCTCATCGTCTACGAGAAGAACCACATCTCCTGGCACCGGTCGCTACGGGCGGCGGGTTTGAATTTTTCGTACGTGACGGATCGGATGCTGCGGCTTGGCGAGTTCGAGGCGGAAAAGTGCAAGGTATTGATCCTGTCTCAAATCGAGGCCCTCGGAGAGAAGGAGGCGGGTATCATCCGGCAGTTCGCGGAAAACGGGGGAACGGTCATCGCCGATGTTCGTCCGGCGGTGTATGACGGTCACTGCAAGCGGGCTGAACCGGGACTTCTGGATGATCTGTTCGGTATCCGGCGGACCGGAGAAGGCAATGCCTCGATCACGGACGGAAAGATCGAGGGAACACTGAATGACGACGATGTCGCGGTCTCGCTATCCGAACTCAAGGTGGATCCTTCTGTTGAGGTGACGACGGGGAAACCGATCGGCCTCGCGGGGTCCCTGCCCCTCTGCATCGTCAACAGCGTTGGAAAAGGACAGGCGATTCTCCTGAACTTCGCGATGGACTCGTATCCCATTCTCAATACGGGCGAGAACCCGGACGGGGCCGTCGCACTGATTCGGTCGCTGCTGGCGGCAGGCGGCGTGACACCGGAGATCACTCTCACCGACCCGGAAGGTACCGCGGTCGTGGACACGGAAATCACACAATGGCGAGGCCCCGGCGTCGACTTTGTATCGTTCTTCGGCGCCATGAGCATGGGGAGAGGACGCAGGATGATGTACGTTGCGAAGGACGAAACAGTAGATGTCCGGATGTCTCGGGCGAGACACGTGTATGACTTGCGGGCAAAAAAATATCTCGGAAAGGTGGACCGGTTTGCCACCGAGAAACTCGGAAACCGGGCCACGTTCCTGGTGCTTTCGGATACCAGGCTGAATGCCCCCGTTGTGACGCCCACCCGCCCGACCTGGCAGCGCGGGCAAACCGAATCCCTCGGACTGTCGTACCCCGGCAGCGACGCAACCCATACCGTTCGCCTCGAAGTGTACCATCCGGACGACACCCACGCCGAATGGCAGAACCAGGTCATTCTCGTTCCCCCCGACGGAGTCAATACAGATCTGCGAATCGCCCACAACGATCCGGCGGGAGAGTGGACGGTTCACGTGCGGGATTTGTATACCGGGGAGGTTGTAGAGACAGGGGTGTCGGTGCGATAGTGCCTTGTCGCAGCACTCGGAGTGGAGGCCTATATGGGAAAAGGAAAAATCAAACTACGTCCGTATATATGGGACGGCCCCTACGCCGAGATGCGACCCAAAGGCGCCACCCCACACGATCCCGGACTTTGTGCTGACGCTCGAGCGCCCTGGATGGCTGACGGAGACCGGTTGATTCTCAGGACCAGCGAGATCATCGGCTACGACACCGGATATTTCTACGATGATCACTTTCCAACCCAGGAACTGAATACCCGCGGAAAAACGTACCGGCATTTGCCGTTCGGATGGAATGTTTCCAACACGCCGGACAAACTCGAAGCAAGCTGCAAGGTGCCGGGGAAAGGATGGTTTGGACTTCGCCTGACAAGCCGGGAGGACGCCATCGACATCGAGATGACGGTACGGAACGGGACAACCAGTCGGATGGAGTACGTGGACTGGTACTTCTGTGCCGTCGGGTACGAGTCGGCAAGCGTTGGAGATCATAAGCTGGAGCGCACATACGTCTTCGACGGCGCCGATCTGCGGACACTGGCGGAGATCTGCGGCGAAGGCAAGGGAGAGGAAATGCTGCTCGTAGACGGCCCGAACGGGGCCAACGGGTTTATTCCGAACCTGCACAGCAAACACACGAGGGCTTCTGTTCATCCGAGGGTTCCCCTGGTCATGATCCGGACGGCGGATGGAACCCATACGGCGGCGCTGGGATTCGAACGCGCTCACAGCATTTTCAGCAGTCCCGGCAACAAGTGTTTTCACGCGGATCCGTTCTTCGGCCTGGGTCTCGATCCAGGCGAGGAATGGCAGATCAATGGACGCCTGTACCTCATGGAAGGCACCCCGAAAGACGCATTGGCCCGCTTCAAGAAAGAATTCAAAATCCCGTAGCACGGGTATGTGACCCGTGTAGCGAAGCCCAACCGGAACCAACACCCGCAACACCGGCAGAAGGCACTGCAAACAGATTTTGAACAAAAGGGAACGAAGCAAACAAAGAATTGCCGCTATAAGGATATTGTGCAGACAGGTGAGTATTCAGGCATACACAATTGGCACCTGCACTTGCCATCAGCCATGATGAATCCGAATTGCTCTCGTATCTGAGCCAGAACCGTTTCGCCCCCATCTTCCTGCGCCTCCAAGAGGCTTGCATCAGCCTAAATCCTACCGCGAACTCGCAACCCCCGCGTCGAGTGATTCCGGCCGGCGCAGCCGGATCAGTAGGGCGCGCGGGTTGTCCATCCGGGAGCCGAAATCGGCTGCCACCATCGTCCAGGTATTCCACTCGGCCACCATGGAAGAATCATAGCTGTTCCGTTCTATCATTGGGATCCGGGTACTTTTCCCGGGAAGCACCTGCATTCGGTCGTACCGGACGAGTTTCGCGTCTTCGAAGAAATACCAGATCGTGGGAAGGGAATCGTCGGGCACGACAAGTCTGGCTCGAATCAAGTTTCCGATCTCGATGTCTTCGAACACAATTTCTTCCCGGTTCAGAATTCGATCCGGGGATCGCACGGTCTTTCTCGGGCCGCTGTCCAGCGTCTGGCCCGCGTCCAGGAAGAGCGTTGGATAGAACTCCTTTTTCAGTCGTCGGTCCAGCATGAGCTTGCCGGCCTCCGCCGTGGCGGGTTCGCGGCCATCGGGCAGATCCACAACCACGGTCTCTACCGCGTACCTGCCGGAACCAACGGACCTGTTGTCCATCGTTCCGCAGCCCGCCAGCACCAGGCATAGCGGCACCCATAAAGGATTCAGCTTCATCTCAGCCTCCCGCGCAATATGGGAACAATGTACACCACGGATGTTAAAATGTCAGGGAGAAGATTCCGGATTGACCTCTGCTCCGCAGTAAAGGCACTTTGGATTATAGAGTGATACGGAACGGTTGCACGCGGGGCATGTTGCCATCTCCACGTCCTCGTCAATGGGTTGCCCGACGGGTACATCCAGAACCTTGGCCAGGTAGTTGACGAATTGCCGCGATTCTCCTTCCTGAGTTCCAGAGACATCGAGCAAGGAATCTTCGCTGAGGAGTACCCCGCCCCACCCCGTCATGACGGCGCCCTCACCGCGAAACGCACACACCCGGAGCCTCTCGTCATCCCTGGAAACGATATCGATGTAAAACGTTTCCACCTGATCCTGTCGCCCCCACCCCTCAAACGACCACCCCCACTCCGTTCCGAACGAACCGAATCCGTAGTCCAGGTACCGGATATCGTCGAATTCGAGCACGGTTTGAGTCGTGAAGAAATACCCTAGTCTTCGCCGCTGAACGATGCGCCGCTCCACGGGTCGAATCTCCGTAGAAATGCTTCGCAGGAACAGAGTAAACAGTCCGACAAGCATCCCGGTTTTTATCACCAGAACTCCGTCCTCCACCCGGATCGAGGGGCGAAGCGTGAGAACCCGGAGTTGTGACCCGAACAAGCTCAATGGATTCTCTCAGCTAAAGCCATCCGCATCGCCGGCGCGGATGGCGAGCGCATCCACAATCATTTCCCGTACGCCCCAGCGGGGCTCGTAACCAATCCAGGTCCGCGCCCTGGTATTGTCGCAGTCATACACCCATCGCACCGGCGCGCGGTAGTCCAATACAGGCACTCCCGTCATCTCCGACATCGCGGCCGCGGCCTCCACGTACGTGATCGGGATGGGCGCTGAAATGTTGAACGCCTCCCCGACTGCCGCGTCGGACGTCATGGCGCAGATCAAACCGTGCGCGACATCGCGCGCATCCACGAGTTGATAGATCCAGGGTTTTCCGTCCGGCCCGGTTGCCGCGCAGGGTTGATCGACGGATTCGGCCATCTTCTCCAACTCGATCCAGGGCTCGCCGTAGTCTTCGTGATAGAGCTCACCAAGCGTGTTCGCCTTACCAACTTTCAGGATCGAGGAAACGAATCCCACCGACCATCGGCCCAGGATTGCCTCCCCGCTCGCGATCCCGGAGGGCCGGATGACTGCCGTGCGCAACCCGGACATAGTGGCATGGCTCCGGACGATTTGCTCTCCGACAACTTTCGACAGGCAATACGGATTCCGGGGCCGCAGCGGATGGTTTTCGTCTACCGGATGGTATGAGCAGGCAAACTCGTGCGAGTCGTTCGGATATACCCCGCTCGAGCTGATGGTGACCAACCGTGAAATCGCGTCGGCCCGGGCCGCGCAGGCCCGGGTAACGTTGTACGTGGTCATCACATTATTCTCGAAATGATCGCCGACCAGGTTCGCGGTATGCAGTACGGCGTCCACGTTCCGGACAGAATTCTCAACGAATTCGTTGTCCAGAAGATCGCCGGACACTGATTCGATGTCCAGGCCATCGATTCGCTCCGCGCACGGATCGTCCGGCAGGATCGTCCCCCTCACTTCGTGATTCGCGGCTAGTAGTTGACGCAGCAGCCGCGAACCGACTTGTCCCGCGGCGCCTGTTACCAGAACCTTCATGTATTCACTCCAACTTCTTGTTCCCGTTCCCGTTCCGTTCGACAACGAAAGGCGTTGTTGAAAACAGTGATTCTCATGCTGGCCTGCAGAAACCTGCGCCTGGAGAGAACACTGTCATCGAGAATCATGGTTTACATTTCATATCTGACTACGCTTTTGGAGCAAGGACGGACTTCCGTCAACTCTTGCTCACTTCGTTCTCCGCCCAGCCGCAGGGGCAGGTGCACAGCCCCTGCCCTACCTGCACGTTCGTTTCCAATGTAGGACAGGGGCTGTGCACCTGTCCCGGAGGCTGATCAGCGAACACAAAGAGCAAGGACAGACTCCCGTCAACTCTTGCCCCCTTCGTTCTCCGCCCAGCCGCAGGGGCAGGTGCACAGCCCCTGCCCTACCTGCACGCTCGATTCCAATGTAGGACAGGGGCTGTGCACCTGTGCCGGAGGCTGGTCGGCGAACACAAAGAGCAAGGACGGACTCCCGTCAATTCTTGCTCACTTCGTTCTCCGCACAGCCGCAGGGGCAGGTGCACAGCCCCTGCCCTACCTGCACGCTCGAGTCCAATGTAGGACAGGGGCTGTGCACCTGTCCCGGAGGCTGATCAGCGAACACAGAGAGCAAGGACGGACTTCCGTCAATTCTTGCCCCCTTCGTTCTCCGCACAGCCGCAGGGGCAGGTGCACAGCCCCTGCCCTACCTACAATTCCAGCTCTCCAGCAAAATGACAGCTCACCTGCCTTCCGGGTCGGATCTCCCTCACCTCCGGCCGCTCACTCTTGCATCGGTCGGTGGCGAACGGGCACCGCGGATGAAACGGGCAGCCACCGGGCATGTTTCCGGGATCCGGCACCTCTCCCGATAGCGGTACGTGTGCTTCCTGGTGTCCGGGGTCGGGACGGGGAGCCGAGGCAAGCAGCGCGGCGGTGTACGGATGCAAGGGGTTCGCAAACAATTCCTCGGTCGCCGCCGATTCCGCGACCCGTCCTGCATACATGACGACCACGCGCGTAGTAAAGTGACGCACTACGCTCAAATCGTGAGCGATGAACAGATAGGTGAGGCCGAACTCGTCCTGCAATTCCTCCAGGAGATTCAGGATCTGGGCCTGCATTGAAACATCCAGTGCGGAAACGGCTTCGTCGGCAACGATCAGGGCGGGGTTCAATGCCAGGGCACGGGCGATACCGATTCGCTGCCGTTGCCCACCGCTGAATGCGTGCGGATAGCGGTTCAGGTACCGCTCGTCCAACCCCACCTGTTTCATCAGGTCCCGCACCCGGTCTTTCAATTCTCTCCCACGGGAAACGCCGTGTACGATCAGGGGCTCAGCAATTATCTCCAGGACGGTCATGCGAGGATTCAGGGACGAGTAGGGATCCTGAAAGATCAGCTGCATGTACTTCCGGAATTCGCGTAGCGCATTGCGGTCCAGGGCCCGGACATCCACGTCCCTTTCCCCATCCCGGAACAGGATCTGCCCTGCGGTAGGCTCCACCGCCCGCAGCACACAACGGGCCGTGGTGGTCTTGCCACACCCGCTCTCCCCTACCAGTCCCAGCGATTCGCCCCGATCTATATGAAAACTCACGTCATCCACGGCGCGCACAACGCCGGCTTTCCTGCCAAAAAATGTCGCCCGGGCCGGATACTCTTTGGTGAGACCGGTGACGGTGAGAAGATTGTGTGTCGTTTCAGCGTTCAATGGTGTCCCTATGTAATGACAAGTGACGAAACGACCCATGACGAAGGAACGCCTCCTTCAGTACGTCGACATTCGGGTTTCGAATTTCATTCGTCATTGGATATCTCGTCATTCGCAATTCGATCCCACTACTCACTCTCATACAACCAGCACGCCGCCCAATGATCCGGCTGAATCTCCCTCAACTCCGGAGGCGCTCCGACATCGCATTTTCCCTTGATCGCGTGATCGCACCGCGCGTGAAAGGGGCATCCCGGAACTTTGGCGAAAGGCTCCGGTACCGATCCGCGAATCATTTTCAACTTTCCTTCCCTCTTTTCCATTCTGGGAATGGATTCCAGCAGTGCCTGGGTGTAGGGGTGCAGCGGCTTCGCAAACAGTTCCTTGACGGTCGTGGATTCGACGATTTTCCCCCAGTACATCACGGACACACGATGGCAGGACTCGGCGATGACACCGAGGTCATGAGTAATCATGAGAATCGCCATCCCGAACTCGGCCTGGAGATCTTTCATCAGGGCCAGGATCTGCGCCTGCATGGTCACGTCCAGGGCGGTAGTCGGTTCGTCGGCAATGAGCATCCTGGGCCGGGTCGCGAGCGCCATGGCGATCATGGCTCGCTGCCGCATGCCACCGCTGAGTTGAAATGCGAATGCATCGACCCGCTCATCCGCGCGCGGAATTCCGACCCGATCGAGCATATCGACGGCGATCTTTCGAGCCCGCTCCTTGTCGGGTTCCCCGTGTCCGCGAATGGCTTCCATGATCTGGTTCCCGACGGTGTGGACGGGACTGAAGGTCGTCATGGGCTCCTGGAAAATCATGCTGATATCCCCGCCCCGGACGCTGCGAAGTTCGGGACTGTTGCGAGGGAGTTTCGCGACATCTACGCCCTCGGCGTCATCCTCTCCTTCATAAAGCAGGATTCGCCCCTCCACGATTTTGCCGGGCTTGGGGACGATTCGCATCACGGCCTGCGCGGTAACGCTCTTCCCGCAGCCGCTTTCCCCGATCAGGCCGGCAACTTCGCCCTGGTTCACCTGAAAACTAATCCCGTCCACTGCGCGCACAACTCCCTGGTCGAGCTGAAAATGAACATGCAAATCCTCGACGGTCAGGATGGGAGAGGTTTGCACCTGGGTAGTTTGGGGATCTGTTTTCATGGGAGGAACGTGGGCGTGGGACGCGGGCGGGGGAACGAAATGTGGGACGCGGGCGGGGGGCGCGGGCGAGTGGGTGGAGATACGTCCACAGTGCTTGGCACTAAGAAAACAGCCGGCACCAGGAACCTCGACTGCAGTAGAGCATGACTACAAACGCTGCTAATCATTCTTATTCCGTAGCGTTGTAATCGTTTTCGTTATCGTTCCAATGATCTCGTCACAAATAGCAACCCGTGACGCGACAATGTCGCCCGCCAGCCAATGGTTCATTCTGATATATCGCCCTCTCGTTTCACGGGCAGATCCTCGTGCATAGCGGAGAAACTGTATGTACTCTTTTCGCGATTCGCGACCGTAACCTTCTTCAATATTCGCGGCAATCGAGTCCGCACTGGCAATCTGCTGCGACACAAGTCGCCGACAGTGTGATCTACACTGCAACGCTTCCATATCCTGAACAACAAGATCAAAAAGCTCCAATGATTTCCTGTAAGCTCCGTACTTTTCCAACGAGTCTTGAACAGCCATTCTCGTCACTCCTAATTTCAAGAATTTGCAGATCGAGTAAAAAGTCACCTGGCTCAATTTCATATACCTCGTACTCTCGCTCCACTCACCAGTCGCCAGTCCACGTCCCTCTCCCCACGCCCGCGTCCCACGCCCACGCCCCTCAATGATACGGATCCGCCGCATCCCGAAGTCCGTCGCCGACGAAATTGAAGGCCAACACCACTACAATCACGAACAAGGCCGGGCTCATCAGCCACGGGTAGGTGGCTACGGTCTGCACGTTCTGGGCTTGCTGCAGCATGACACCCCAGCTGATGACCGGGGGGCGGAGGCCGAGCCCGAGGTAACTGAGCGTTGTCTCGGCCAGGATCATGCCGGGAACCGCGAGGGTAACCTGGACAATAAGATAGCTGAAGAAAGAAGGAAGCAGGTGCTTTCGAATGATACGCTGTTCCCCGGCGCCGGCCAACCGTGCGGCCATGGCGAAATCCTCTTCACGAAGGGAGATGATCTTACCCCGTACCACCCGGGCAAGTCCCGCCCAGCCGAGGATACTGAGGATCACCACCATGCCGAAATATACCTTGATCGGGGACCACGCCGTGGGAACTGCCGCGCTCAGGCCCATCCAGAGCGGCAGGGTCGGAATACTGATCAGGGTTTCGATCAGGCGCTGGATGACGTTGTCAATCGCCCCCCCGAAATAACCGGAGATTCCGCCCACGATGCAGCCGATTGCCATGCTGAGAAATACGCCGACTATCCCGATCGACAGGGAGACCCTGGAACCATAGATGATCCGGCTCAGCACATCGCGGCCCAGGTGGTCGGCTCCCAGCAGGAAAAACGGTTCGCCGCTCTCGGTACCGTACAAGTGGCGATCCCACGGCACCAGGCCCAGAATTTTGTATGGTGATCCCCGCACGAAAAAGCGGATCGGGACGCGGCGCGACCGGTCCTCTTCATAAACGCGCTCCCATGTATCGTCATTCAAGCCACCGGTCAGCGGATAGACGAACGGCCGCAGGTGAAAACCTTCTTCGCTGATGAACCGAACCTTCTGGGGAGGAGCGTTAAGAAGTCCGATGTTCTTCTGATAGGGGCTGTAGGGGCTGACGAATTCGCAAAAAATGGCACAGAAATAACATACGAATAACAGGAATGCGCAAACGACAGCGATGCGGTGCTTTTTGAACTTCCACCACATCAACCGCCACTGCGACGCGACCAGGAACCGGTCCGACTCCTCGGGCGTGATCGTACGGCTGCGATTGAGAAATTTCAGGGACATGACCGGCGGCTATTCGTAGCGAATCCTCGGATCGGACCAGGCAAGGATGAGATCGGAAATTACGGTACCGATCACGGTGAGAGCACTGAGAATCATGATAAAACTTCCGGCCAGGTACATGTCCTGCATCTCCAGCGCTTCCAGCAGCAAGGGCCCGGTGGTGGGGAGATTGAGCACGACCGAAACGATGACTTCGCCGGAAATCACCGCGGGGAGAATCCATCCGATGGTGCTGAGCATCGGATTGAGTGCCAGCCGCACCGGATATTTCAGCAGGAGTTTTACTTCGGACACGCCGCGCGCCCGGGCGGCAATGACATACTGTTTGCCCAGTTCGTCGAGCAGGCAGCCACGCATCACCCGGATGGTCCCCGCGGTGCCCGCCACACCCACGATAAAGGCGGGCAACCAGATGTGCTTCATCAGGTCAAGGACCTTCCCGAAGGACCAGGGCGCGACCGCATACTCGGGTGAAAAGAGGCCTACCACCGTTACGCCGAAGAGCTCATAGGTCCCGAACATCAACAGCAGGGCCAGCAGAAAAGCCGGGATGGAGATCCCGATAAATCCTACGAACGTAAAGAAATAGTCGAGAGGCGAGTACTGCCGAATGGCGGAAAAGATGCCGATGGGTATCGCAATGAACCAGCTCATGAGGATGGAACAGACGGAGATGGTTACGGTGAGGGCCAGGCGTTCACCGATGAGAGTGCTGACCGGGCGATTGTAAATAAAGGACTTCCCCAGGTCGCCATGCAACATGCCCCACATCCACATGCCGTATCGCTCATATAACGGACGGTCCAATCCGTACTGTGATCTCAGGGCTGCGATTTCCGACAAAGACGCCTCTTCGCCCTGCATCTGAAGCTGGGCAATCTTGCTGGTCATGTAATCGCCGGGAGGAAGCTGAATGATGGTAAAGCTCAGAACCGAAACCGCCAGCAGAACCGGGATCATGTAGAGACAGCGCTTTAGTAGGTACTTGCCCATGGGAAGTGTTTAGTATCTAGTCTTTAGTATTTAGTATTTAGTGTAGAGTTCGGTGTTTTTTGTGACTTTGAACACTAAATACTAAAAACTCCTCCAACTCTACTCCTCAATAAACCACTGTTCAGGCCGATGGATGACGTGGACGGCCCAGGGCCATCCGCAAAGAGCACCATCGCCGGGAACATTGTTCAGCCGATCGGTCACGACGGCGGGACTGATGGTGCCACCCACCGCTCCGATCCCGTAAAGATTTTCCACCTGGCTTCGAGCCAGCTTTTTACCCAACCGGATTCGCTCTTCCCGATCGCCTGTTTGCCGCATCAGGAGCCAGGTATCCCAGAGGTCCTTGATTTCGGCCGGAGGCTCTTCGCCCCGTTCGCCGTTCGACATGAACCAATCCTCCCACAGCGGCGCCCAGAGGCGGATCTGGAGCGGTGTGCCCATGGCCATTCCTACGTCGGTGGCCGTGTCGCCCGGATAGATCGCAAGATCAAGCTGGTTTCCCATCAGCTTTGTATAGACGAGTTCGTTGTCGACTACCCGCCAACTCAGCAGGATCCCGAGCGTGGACCAGTAATCGGCCACCAGTTCAGTCGTTTCGGGCCGGAAACCACCTTCGATAACCACCGGCGACAGAATAACCTGCCGCCCGCTCGGGAAATGCCTCCATCCGCCGGGCCCCTTTCGCTCCAGGCCGATTTCATCGAGAAGCTCATTGGCCCGGTCAGGGTCGAATTCGGCGTAGCTCCTTTCGAACTCCGGCTCGTAATAACTGCACGCCCGATTCACCGTGCATTGTCTCGGAATGCATTTTCCGTAGTAGAGGATATCGTTGATCTCTTCGCGGTTGATGGCCAGCGATGCCGCCATGCGGAACCGCAAGTCCCGGAACAGGGCGCGCAACTCCGGATCTGGAAACGTCTGGTTGAAAAAATAAGTGACCCGGGTTCCCTGATTCTCCACCCACAGCCGAACCGAGTACTTGCTCTTCTTGCGATTCGCGAGCATCACCGGCGCGTTCTCGAGAGGGGTACTGGCGAAGTCCACTTCCCCGGCGATGTACTTGAGGTTTCGCGCCTCGGGATTGCCCACATACTCGGAATGGATGCTATCGACATACGGAAGTTGCTGCCCCTTCGCATCCACCTTCCAATAGTAGGGATTACGCTGGAGCATGACGTGACCGATCGCGGGCTCACCCAGCACCTGCCAGGCGCCCAGCGTCGGGTAGTCGGGCGGAGTTTGTCCCGTCATGCGTCGCGTCGTGTGATTCTCATCGCGAAACAACTCGAACCAGTAGTCGAACCCCTTCTTCCTGGCCTTCTTCACCAGTTCTTCTTCCGGGGTGTATGCGGCGTGAAAGTTTTTCAAGTAGTGTTTCGGCTGGATCAGGCTCTGCAGTAGATAGGAATGAATCAACGCGAAGAGAACGGAGCCGTAGGGCTGCTTGAAGATGAGTCGAAACGTGAAATCGTCCACGACTTCGAGCTTCATCGGCTCCCCGTCGACTGCAAACATCTGGGGAGGCAGCGGAGTGATATCCTTGTTCAGTTGAACATCGTTCCAGGCGAAGAGGACATCCTCGGTCGTGACGGGAACGCCGTCTGACCACCTCAATCCCTTTCGCAGACGGATGGTAATCGAACGTGAATCGTCGGACAGTTCCCACGATTCGGCGAGATTCGGTTCGATGGTAACCCCGTCGGGGGCGAACCGCAGCAGTGGCTCCCACACCATGGGTCCTTCCTCAACCAACCATCCCGCAATGGGAGTGACCGTACGCATCTCCCCGCCGTAGACGCCGATGCGTTCGAAACACTCGACCACCAGGGGATTGTCAGGCAGTCGTTCCTGGATCGGCGGCAACTCGCCGCTCTCCACGCGCTCGCGAAGCATGGGTGCTTCGTGAAAGGTCATGCCGAAAGAAAGAGCGGGGACCGCGAATGCCAGGGCTTGAACGGATCGGGGAACCACAAAACAGGACACCGCGAATCTTCGGACACTAGCGTGAAGATCAGGGTTCACCCGCAGTTTCCTTCTCCGGATCCTCAATGTAAAATTGTTCCGCATGATACAGCGAAGCTACCCCGAAGGGCCAACCGGTAAGCAAACCGTCACCCGGCACATTTTTCAAACGGTCGGACACCAGCACGGCATTCATGGTTCCACCGACAAGCCCGATACCATACAGGTTTTCCGCCTGGCTGCGCACGATTTCTTTTCCCAGGCGAATCCGTTCGGCCGGGTCTCCGGTCTGGCGCATCTTCTTCCACGTTCGCCACAAGGACAGAATCTCCTCCGGCGGTTTCTCCCCCTGCGCTCCGTTGGAAAGAAACCAATCGGCCCACCGGGGCCCCCAGTAGCCGATCTGCAGGAGAGGATGAAAGATAAATCCAATGTCGGACGACGATTCGCAGGGATATACGGCCAGATCGAGCAGGTTTCCTTTAAGCTTTGTAATGACAAGCTCGGTTTGAACCACGCGCCAATTCAACAGAATGCCCACTGCCGCCCAGTAGTCGCCAACGAGTTCCATCGTTTCCGGGCGGAATCCCCCTTCGATCACGACCGGATTGATTACAACCTGGCGACCGTTGGGAAAATGACGCCACCCCCGGGGCCCCTTGCGCTCCAGCCCCAACTGGTCAAGAATCAAGTTGCCCTTTCCCGGATCGAACTCGGCATACGATTGTTCCCATTGCGATTCGTAGAAACTGCTGGCCGGATTAACGGTCCATTGCCGGGGATTGCACTTCCCGAAGTGGAGTATGGTATTGATCTCCTCCCGGTTGATGGCCAGCGATAAGGCCCTCCGAAATTCCGGTTTCCGGAAAAGCCGGCGCAGGTCCGGATCCGGATGCGTCTGGTTCAGGAACAAGGTGACGCGGCTTCCCTGGATTTCCGGCCAGAGCCGGACCGTGTAGTTTCCCCGCGACTGGTGTGAGAGAAGCAGCGGCCCGTTTTGCATGGAATTCTGGGCGAAATCAATCTCTCCCGAAATATAGACCAGATTCCGCGACTCGGGCGTCGCCATATACTCGGAGTGGATCCGGTCGATGTATGGGAGTTGATTTCCGTCGGTATCAATCTTCCAGTAGTACGGGTTTCGTTCCAGGATCACGTGACCGGATACCGGCGCATCCAGAATCCGCCACGCGCTGAGAGTCGGATAGTCAGGAGGCGTCTGGCCGTTGGTCCACCGCACGGTGTGATTCACATCGCGGAACCATTCAAACCAATGATCGAATCCGTGCGCCCGGGCCTCGATTTCAATCTCCTCCCTCGACCCATACGCTGCGTGAAACCGTTTCAAGTAGTGCTTCGGCTGGACCAGGCTGGAGGCCGTAACAGATTGAATCAACGCATAGACCATGGAGCCATATGGTTCGTTGAATGACACCCGGAATCGCAAATCATCCAGGGCCTGGACGCGCATCGGAACGCCCTCTACCACGAAATGGGATGGCGGAATCGGCGTGATCTCCTCGTTCAACAAAACGTCGTTCCAGGCGAAGAGAACATCCTCCGTCGTGACGGGCACTCCGTCGGACCAGCGAAGTCCGCGGCGGAGATGAACGACGATCGATCTCCAGTCATTCGCCATCTCCCACGATTCGGCCAGGTTAGGCTCGATCGTTACGCCGTCACCCGCAAAACGAACCAACGGCTCCCGCAGCATGTACATCTCTTCAACCAGCCAGGTGGGAACGGGCGTAATGGTCCGGATCTCGCCTCCATAAACGCCGATCCGATCCACGCACTCCACCACCAGGGGATCAGCGGGCAGGCGCTCGTCCACCGGCGGCAGTTTGCGTTCAGCGACCAGAGAAGCCAAGGTGGGCGCCTCCCCGTAATCAGCCGGCGGGCCGGCGGACGAGGACGTAAAAACGGGCAGCAGGAACGCGAGGAAATAGCGGTGAGTCACAATTGGACTTTACCAACCGCAGCTCCCGGCACCAAACTGATTCATGAACCCGAACCAATGTTGTGCCGTTTCGTGACGGGTTTCGGGTGCGAATAGCTTCTGACTCATATGAGAGAAGTCTTCCTGGTATTCTTAAAGTTGGGCCTCACCTCCTTCGGGGGCCCGATTGCACACCTCGGCTACTTCCGGCGGGAGTTGATCGAGCGGCGCGAGTGGATCAGCGAAAGCCAGTTTGCACAGTTGATCGCGATTTCCCAATTCCTTCCCGGTCCCGCAAGCAGCCAGTTGGGATTCGCCCTTGGGTTGGTGAGGGCAGGATGGGCAGGTGCGGTTTCCGCTTTCATTGCATTTACGGCTCCTTCCGCTGTTCTCCTGCTCGCGTTTGCCGCGTTGTTGCCGCACATCTCAGGCACACTCGGCGAAGCCGCGATTCACGGCCTCAAGCTTGTGGCGCTATCGGTCGTCGCCCACGGCGTGCTGGGAATGGCACGGCGACTTTGTCCCGACTTTCCCCGCATGATGATCGCGGCAGCGGCTGTGGTAATGGTCCTCGCAGCGCAACAGGCATGGGCGCAACTTGTCGTCGTCGCGTTCGGCTCCCTTGCCGGCATGGTTTTCTGCGGCAAGGCACGGACCGCCCCGGAGGGCGGCATACATGTGAACGTGGATCGAAGGACCGGCGCAGTGCTGCTCGCCCTCTTTGCGCTTCTGCTGATCGGTCTCCCGCTCGCTGCGCGCGAGAGCAGCGGCCTGGTGCCCGTCGCGGCGGCATTTTATCGCGCGGGGGCGCTGGCATTCGGGGGCGGTCATGTGGTGCTACCCCTGCTGGAGGAAACCGTGGTGGCTCCCGGTTGGGTTCCCCATGACGAATTCCTGGCCGGCTATGGCGCCGCCCAGGCGGTGCCGGGGCCGATGTTCTCGTTTGCGGCATACCTCGGCGCACTCCTTCCGGGCAGTCAGGGCGGCTTTACGGGAGCATCCATCGCAATTGCCGCGATCTTTCTCCCGGGGTTCCTCCTCATGGCGGGTGTCTTGCCGTTCTGGCAGGCAATCGCAGGGCGGCCGACCGCGGCACGTGCGATCGCGGGCATCAACGCCGCAGTGGTCGGCATCCTGGGAGCAGCGCTCTACGATCCTGTCTGGATCAATGCGGTGCGCGGACCTCTCGACGTTGTCATCGCCATCATCGGATTCGCACTTCTCGCCTGGCGCAAACTATCCGCAATCTTCGTCGTGCTGTGGTGCATCGCCGCCAGTGTCATCGCCGCGTTGTTCTGACACACCCGCAAACATCTCCGTAGCCTGCTTGCTCCGTATTCAAAATCCGGTACGATCACCGTGGATGGTGTTTTCAGCTCGGACGAGTCGAGCGGAGCCGTGGAGGATTCCCACGGTGCGACCTATCGGGTATCTTTGTGTAAGGAGAGTGCAGAATGCGATACTTGCTAATTCTATTTCTGATCCTGCTCCCGGCAATCGACGAAGCGTGGTCGCAGGGGCCGGGGCGCGTGTTTCGGATCAATCCGAACGTGTCGTACAACCTTTCCACCCCGGATGATATTTCCCACCTCAAAAACCTCGCCGCGGGTGTGGGCTGGGAATTTGAGCCGAACGATCAGACTTCCACACGCTTGAAGGCAATCGGCATCAAGCGGATGCGCTGTATCAACGTAGATGTCGTCGGGGCAACGTTCGACGCCGACGGCGTATGTCACCTGGGGGACGGGCCAAAAGTCAGCTACCTCAACAGCCATCTGAATACGTGCAAAGACATCGGCGCGTCGCCGCACGTGATCGTAGGCGTGACTCTGCCCGAAGCGCTGCGGGTGATCCCGGAGCGCGCGGACACCGGAGACGAGGAACTTCTCGGAATGATCCGCACCGGCCACTACGGACCGAGCGACTGGACCCTGTTCCGCGCCTACATCAAGGCGATGCTCAAGCACGTCATGATCGACAAGGGGTTTTCTGATGCCGCCTTCGAAGTGGGCAACGAACCGGAGGGCGGCACGCCCATTTTCCAGCCCCCTCGTCCGCGGATGGGAAGCCGCGCAATGTACGAGGCGTACTTGACTCTCTACCGGAACGTCGCGATGGCTACGGAAGAGTTTGAAAAGGAATATCCGGGTACGCATGTCACCCTCGGAGGGCCGGCAGGCGTCTGGGCCTACTCGTTCAAGTTCGGCGACTTCAACTGGACCGAGCACTTTTTGCGCGATGTGGGCGAAGAGAAGACCAGGCTCGATTTTGTCGGCATTCACTTTTACGGCAATATTGCTCCGCTGATCCCGGACGGTTCCCGCAGCGTGTATCCCAGCTACACCGAAATGATTGCGAAAACCCGGCAGTGGCGCGACACGCATACGCCCGATGTACCGATCTACATGACCGAGTGGGGCGGTTCGTATCACACCGACCTGGACGAGCCTTCGATGACGCACAACGGCGGTCACGTCGGCGCTTCCTTTGCCGCCGCTTTTCTCGATCGCATGCTGATCGAAGGCGTGGACAAGGCGCTCTACCTGGTCACCACCGATCTGCGGCAGGAAGTGGACGGCAGGTGGACGACTGTCTGGGGCTGGCCCAGCTTTTTTACCAATCATAACGCCGGCCCCATGGTTCCAAAGGCTCCGTATCATGTCTTCCAAATGATCCACCACCTCGCCCCGAACCGGATTGAAGCGACCCAGGTAAACGGGACAATCGGGTGCATCGCCTCCAAGGATGCGGTGGATCGCGTGACGATCCTTATCTGGAACCACAGCCACAGCATTCCGGAGTTCGGCCTGGGGGTGGAAACCGGCAGGCGCGAAGCGATCACGTGTCGTATTGTCAAAGCCGACAGCTTTTTCAAGGGTACGAAGATTGCAATGCGACGGGAGCTGGTGAGCAAAACCGTCAGCAATGCCCGCTATCTATCCGAGCAGGGAAATGAACTCGACCAGCGCGCCGAGCTCCAGGAGGTGGACGTGGGCGTTTTTCGTATTGTCGACGGCATGCTGAGCATCGGATTCGCCCAGCCGCCCTCTTCCGTGAGCTTTGTCGAACTGACGCCGGTTGACACGGCGAAGGAAGCACAATCCAGGTAAGCGGGCTAGCAGCGCCACCGCCGAGCTTGCTCGGTGGAGCGAGTGATTTTGCACTACAACTCGCGAAAAGAGAAAACTTGAGCCCGAGAGGGGCGATGGGGGAGCACTGCTCCACCCTCGCTCTATCCGGGCGCCATCTTCTATTTCAGTTTCCGTAGTGCAGAATCCTGTTCCCCACCGAACAAGTTCGGTGGGGTCCGGCTCATGATAACCCCGTACTAAATGAGCCGCATTGTGATTCGCGTAACTACAGGGATTTGTGAAAGCGCTCAGATCCTACCGCATCGGAATCGAAATGACGACGTCGCTGAGGCGGGGATTCTCGACCTGCTCGCGTTTTGACTGGGGCCCGATGACCCCGATTCCGTTTCTTTCCGCGGCAGCTACGAACCCCCGCAACACTGCGTTCTTATCCCGGGAAAGAGGCCACGCGATGCCCGATACCCCGGCTTCCTCCTGGTACCGCTCCCAGCTCATCAGGAAGGAGTAGGTGACAGGGAGTTGCACGGAATGGACCCGGGCGAGAAGTTGTGGATCGTCTCTGACCGCCGACTCAGCCATGGCGAGGTGGGCCCAACTTTCCGCGAGGGTTTGGAAAGACAGGTATTCATGGCCATGTCCGATGGGCAACCGGTAGCCGCTTTTTTCGACCGCGTCATGAATGCAGTCCAGGTAGGCCAGGACGTGCTGGCCGGCGGCGCCATAGTAGCCACGGCAGAATATCTCGGCCAGGTTCCGGGCATCGGCGTTCGGGTTCCACAGAAGCTTGGACCACAACCATGCGCGCAATTCCACCAGTTCTTTCGCATGACCCTCTCCGTAGACACCCTTGACCCCCCGGGACGCAAAGAACTTGAGGTCAGGCCCCCAGTTTCGCAGGTTGGGAAACGGGATCAGCGGAGGGGCATGATTATCCATGTAGTACCAGACGTACAGGCGCTTACAAATCTTCGCCCACCCGGCAAGATCATCCCGGAACCCCGCGTTTCGCTCGTCGGTAAACGGCATGCTGTAGGCCAGGAACCGGTCCCCGTCGATGAAGTCATAAGCGGTGAGCATGACCACGATGACGCTGTCTCGCGGCTTCGAAAGGCGGGGCGGTTTGCGGGTGTAGTGATACGCCTCGGTGACGAAGGGCATGCCCGTGAACGTCTCCAGTTCTTCAGCAACTGCGTTCACAAAACGGATCATCGCGCCGGAATAGGCTCCCTCCTCACGGGCGATCGCCATGCATCCGTCGCACCGGCAGCAGTTCACGCCGTCGAGCTGAGTGACACTGAACCAACTGGCGATTGGACTCTGCACGATCGCCAACTTCGAATTGCGGACAAATTCACGCCGCATTCCCTCGTTGGACAGGCAAAGTGACGAGTACGGCCAGAATGGCGCGTCATTCAGTTCGGCACGGGATTGCGGTCGTATGCCCTTTCCAATCATCGTGGGAATGCCGTCTGCGCCGCTCCCGTAGTGGACTCCGTCCATATAAGACTGGTCCGCGGGCACTTCCGCAAACCACTCCGGATGTTCGGGCAGGTAGATCTCGGGCGGGATCAAAGTCCAGAAAGTGCCCCAACTCCATTTATCAGTCTTGTGAAAAGCGAATTTCCTTCCGCCGCGTTTGGCATCCTCCCGGGCATTGCGCAGACCATTGTCAACAAAGAGGCGGTGGCTGTGGCCGTTCAGTTTGTTGCGAACGGAAAAGTCGGCGTCGGCCGCCTCCGGATAGAGGGCCTCCCGGTATTCGAATGGGGGGACGAAGGACACGTCGAGCGCATCGACGGCGATAGACGACGATCGGGGAATGGTGCTTTCGGTGGGCGTCCACCACCTGCACCCGAGGGTCTCCTCCAGAAATGTGTACACGGCGTAGAGCGTACCGCGGGGCCGTCCTCCGGCCAGGATCAGGTCGTCACCCAGGGTTCGCACCACGACGCCCTCTTCGCCGAGATCGGACACCGAAAAGGTTGGGTCTGCCCGGCGGGCCGCACCCTCGCCCACCAGGATCCTACCGGCTCCTCGTGCTTTCCCGCTTGTGATCCGGAACTCGGCGCCGGCCATCCGGCGCAGAAAGGCGGCCAGTTCCGTTGCCGCGTGCCGCTCCGATTCAATCGCATCCGCGGCAACGACAATGTCGGCCCTGGCAGTTCCCTCTTCCGCCAGAATCAGAGCCCATGCATTGGGGAGAGCCAGGCAGATCGCTGCCGCTCCCGCGGTCCGGGCGATGTGCCGAACCAGGCGCTCTGTCGGCTTACTCCCGGGCACTCTTCTCACGCGCTAATTCATCCTTCTGCCATCCGTAGTCAGGAGAATCCCCGGCATAAAACTTCTCGGGGTTCTCGATCGCCCAGATCTGCTTGCGGATCCGCCAATTGTCTGGATCAAGGTTCCGAGCATATTCCAGTTGTTCAAGCCCTGCCGTCCGTTGATCTGCATGAATAAGAATCTGACCCCAGGTGAAATGGATCGAAGCCTCGTCCGGTCGGTGCGTTGCGGCGATCCGGCACTGCTCGATTGCCTCGGTCGACTTCCCCTCGCCCCACAACGATCGCGCAAGCGCGAGGCGGATTCTCCATTTCGTCGGCGCCACGGAAAGTTGATGCTGCAGATCCGCCGGATCCATCGTCTCCGGCAGGGGGGAGCCTACACCGCGCGAGGTTGATACCGGCTCTGCAAGGAGAGATTCGATCTGCTCCAGGAATTCGTCGGACGGGCCGCCCCCGCACAGCCGAACAATACCCACCTCGTCGATCAGGTAACTCACGGGGATCGCGGTCAGGTCAAACGTTTGTCCAAAGAGATCCGCGGGATCGACCGCCAGGGGAAACGTTACCCCGAACTTCTCGGCGTAGGGCTTGACGACATCAGGGCCCTGTACATCCACTGCAATCGAGAGAATTGCAAAGTTATTTGTTCGATGGGCTTCGTAGAATTTCTGCCAGACCGGCAGATGATTTCGGCATCCTCACCAACTCGCCCAGCTGTTGATCAGCACGCGCTTGCCTCGAAGTTCATCCAGGGAGATCGTTCCGCCATTGAGAAGTGAAAAACGCATTGCGGGGACCAGGCCGCCGACGGCTCCCGCGCCGGGTGAACTCGATTCGGGCGGCGCTTTCCCGTAGAACTCAAGTGATACGGTGTCCCGGTCTTCGTCCATCAACCACTTCGCGCCGAATCCGTCGGCGATTTGCTCGAGGGAGATCCACAGCGTGTCCCCGTGACGGGAAGATTCATCCACGAGTATGCACCGATCGGCCCTGCAGGCAGCGAATTCGCTCCGTCCCGGCAGGGACTTGATCGCGATCCCGGCCCGGCTCTCGAGCTCCCGTGCGGACACAAAAAGACGACCATTCTGCTCGATGTAGTCCATCGCATTCTCCTTGTGTCCGGCTGGAGCGGCGCTCGAGAGGCCGCATACTGCTTCCATTGAAACAGCAATTCCAAAGACAATCAGGGTGAGTCCAGCATTCATGATAACGTTCACTGCCAAAACCATCGCAGCGTTGTCGTCCAGTCAGCCCGCGGCCAGGATCATGGAATCGCGCCTCGCGTCCGTCCGAGTCCGGAAATCTACAGAAGCTGGTCCGCGTTTTCCGCTACTTTCCGGTACGCCGCGGCGTACATCTCGATGTGCTCCGGAAGATCTTTCTTGAACCAGGGAATGGAAAAGGCAATCTCGCGGATCCGCTCCGATACCGGCAGTGATCCCGCCCCCTGGCGAACATCGCGCTGACCGAAGGAAATTGCAGTCGGCTTCCCCATGCGGAACAAATCCGCGCTGTGAAATAGCGGGTGATTGTGCAATGGAAAATTCGCCCCGGCCGAACAATCGCGAACGCCTTCCGCGGCGACGGCCCTGCAATACGCATCACAGGAGACTCCTCCGAGTTCGTCTCCGCGATACAGGCCTTTCGCCGCGTACCACCCCCCCATGGTCGATCCCGAATCTCTCGACGGTCGGTGGGCGCGTATTCCCGGCACGCCTTCCAGGAGATCCCAGAACCGGTTCATGGCCTGTTGGATTTCCGCCATGCGATCATCGTAATGCCGCAACTGTACCCGACCCATGGCCGCGCAGGTCTGGTTCAGCCGATGTTTGTAGCCACCCAGGGGAACGCCCCGAAATGGATTCAGTTCCTCCAGCGAAATATCCCCGGCCTCATCAGCCCATTCAGTACGAATCCCGGTGCGCTCATAGTGGCCGTAGGCAATGCAGCGCTCGAAGTAGGTTTGGTCATCGGTGATGAGCATGCCGCCTTCCCCAATGGCAAAACTCTTTCCCGCCATCATGCTCATCGCCGCGATGTGGCCGAATGTCCCCACCTTTCTGCCGCGGTAGAGCGCACCGTGTGCATGAGATACGTCTTCCAGCACTTTTACGTTGTGCTCTTCCGCAATCTTCATAATCGCATCCATGTCGCAAGGATGCCCGGCATAGTGAACGGCCACGATCACCTTGGTTCGCGGGCCGATTCGATGCGCAATATCGGCCGGATCAATGCAGAGGGTGTCCGGTACGATGTCGGCAAAATTGACAGTGGCGCCCAGGGACAGGGCCTGGGTACAGCTCGCCCAGTAGGTCATCGATGGACAGATAATTTCGTCCCCCGCCCCGACCTCCATAGACCACATCGCGGCGCGGATTGCTTCGGTTCCATTGGGATAGGCAAGAGACAGCGATCGCTCGTTCCACGCCGCAAATTCATCCGCAAATGCGCGCGAAATCTCCGTATTGCTCATCGTACCGGCGCGGAGAACCTCGAGAACCGCTTCTTCGTCCTCTTTCGTTACGATTGGCCAATGAAAAAGCTCCCGCGGCGGATCGATCAGCCGCGATTTCGCTCCGCCCAGAATTGCAAGTTTACTCTCGGATACTTTCATAGTGGTCTCAGGGTAGAAGTTGAGGCTTGTCCATGGCAAGAAACTTCATAACTTCGGCCCACCAGGCATCGCCAGGCAAGGTGGGCCAACTGTTGTGTCCGGCACCGGAAAAAATCCACTTCCGTTTCTCGACCGTCAGACTCTCGTACAATTGCTCGCCGTGAATGGCGGATATAATCGAGTCATTTTCCGCGATGCAAACCGCAACCCTTTGGCCCAGAAGGTTCAAGCTCGCCAGCGTGTCGTATTGATCCCGCACCAGCCATTTTGCCGGCAGATACCAGTACGTCGCCTGCGCAAGATCCGGCAGATTGCACCAGGGCGTAATCGCAACAACGCCGTCGATCTCGACATTGGCATTTGCCGCCGCCACGCCACCCACGGCAGCGCCCAGCGATTCCCCCATTACATAAAGAGGTCGCCCGAACCTCTCTCCCGCCAGCTCAATGCTCTCCTTTGCCGAGGATACGAATGACTCCTCACCGACAATTCCCGGGCGGGCACCATAGGCGGGATACTCAACCAGGAGCACGCGGAACCCGAGCGCACAGAGAGCATCCCCGTAGAAATCCCGGTCGATCGCGGTCCCTGCGTTCCCGTGAAAAACGATCACCGTTCCTTCGACCGTCGGACCGGGGGGTTCGCGCACGAATCCATGGTACCCCGCGTCGTTCGCAGGCCACGGCGTCAGCCCGTGCCGCAATGCGGCCGCCATGGTTTCGTCAATCGACATCTGCCGTGGGTGGTAGAGCAGTCGATCCTGGATAAAATAGACAATTGCGCAAATCACCGCGTAATAAATGATCATGCGGAAGAGAATCCCCCGTATGCTTCCGGGAAAGACTCTGATCCATTTCTTCGATTCGCTCGGCATGGGCCCACCACGTCAACCAACTTTGCCCCCGCCTGTCAACCAGATCGAAGCAAAAGATCTCCGGGCCTGTGCACGGAAAATCCAGGAGCACAGCTTCAGCCAGGCGTTCCAAATGCTGAAAATTTCGCCTCACCTCCATCTAAAAGGTTGCAATACATCGCAATCGAACATCGAATGACCTCTTACGGACTTGGGAGACTATGAGCACAAACCAAATTCGATTCGGAGTCATCGGGGCGGGAATGCAGGGAGCGTCACATCTCCGTCAGATTTCACGGCATCCGCAGGTAGATCTGAGAGCGGTCTGCGACATCAACGAGGAATTGCTCGCGTCGGCAGCCGGAACGTACAACATTCCCCATCAATTCACGGAATATGGAGAGCTCTTCGAAAGGGACGATATTGACGCTGTCGTTATCGTCCTACCCGATCATCACCATCGTGACGCCGCAGTCCGTGCCCTGGTTGCCGGAAAACATGTCCTTCTCGAAAAACCCATGGCCACAAATCTCGACGATGCCGTCGCGATCGAGGCGGCGGCCCGAGACAGTGATCGCTGTTTCATGCTGAATCTTTCCAACCGGTGGATGTACCCGTTCTCAGAAGGAAAACGCATCATCGACAGCGGCGCGTATGGAGAGGTCCGTCACGTGTTCGCGAGAATGACCAACCGGATTGACCTGCCTACAAAAATGTTGCCCTGGCTGAAAAACAGCCATCCCGCTCACTGGATCGGAATCCACAGGCTGGACATTGCACGCTGGTGGATAGGGCGCGAAGTCATTCGCGTAAGAGGTGTGGAACGGTATGGCGTCCTGAAAGAGCAGGGCTACGACGCTCCCGACTTCTACCAGGCAACCCTGGAATTCGATGGCGGCGCGGTGATGAACCTGGAAGGCAGTTGGATCCTCCCGTTGACCTTTCCGTCGCTCGTCGACTCACGTTTCTATGCCCTCTGCGAAAAGGGCGTTATCGATATCGACCGGATGCGAAGCGAACTGATGACGGCGGGCCCTGACACCTGGACGCTCAACACTCCGGCGGCCGGCCCGGTCAATGACCAGGAGGCCGGGCACGTCAATGCCGCAGCCTATCATTTTGTAGATTGTATCCTGGAGAAAAAATCGCCGTTGATCGACGCTGGAGACGGGCTGGCGCTGACACGGATTCTCTGCGCAATCGTTGAATCGTGCAAGGAAGATGGGAAGATCGTAACCCTATCGTCAACGCGCTCTGCGGGATGCGGCGCCTGAAAAGATAAAGCGAAGAGGAAGAATGGCGCTATGCCCTTCCCTTTCCCCGTTCTTTATCATATTCAGGCTCCCCGTCCCCCGGAGGTGGACGGCTACGTTGAAAGGAAATATTGTGAAGAGAAAACCTGTTAAGAAAACCCGGGTTGGATTGATACGCTGCGACACGCACGGCATGTGGTACGGGCCACTGATACAAAAGCACAACCCGATCCTGCTGCGTGAATCAATCTCCGAGGATCAGGAGATGAATCATTCCTGGCAGCGCGGCGGATGCTGGTACTATTTCTATACACATTACTGCGATCCGAAACGTTTCACTGCCGAGCGTGTTTCCGGGTTTGAACTCACGAAACTCTGGGACCGGAACCGGGAAACTGCGGAAATCGCAGCCGGAATTTTCTACAATAAACCGCACGTCTGCAATACCCTCGACGAAGTGAGCGAAGGGGTCGACCTGGTCTTCATCGCCGACTGCAACGGCGATGGGCAGGATCACCTGGAACTCGCGTCTCCCGGTTTGAAAAAGGGGGTCCCTACTTTCATTGACAAGCCGTTCGCCTATAAGATTTCCGATGCACGCAAATTGCTGAAACTTGCGGCAGACGCCAAGGCCCCGCTAATGTCGATGTCGATGATGCGTACTGCCCCGACCGTTTCACGCTTTCGGTCCCGCCTCGCCGAAACGGGCGGCGTCAATTTCGGCTCCGTGTATGGCGGAAGTACAAATCTTGCCGGTCTCTTCCATACCATCTCTCTTACGCAGGCCGTATTCGGATCGGGAATACAATCGGTGCAGGCCATGACGGGAAAGAATCAAACCCTGGTTCACCTCGGCTACGGAGACCGGAAGGACCGCCCCGCCCACGGTGTCACCATCAGCTGCGACGTGGGGATAACGTTTCATTGCGGTCTCTACGTCAGCGCCATCGGACACCGGCGGAAAGTCGATTCCCATGACATTGGAGACTGGGAAAATCCCTTTTCCGCCGCCGAAGTTTTGAAACGGGTTCGCAAAATGATGCGGACCGGAAAATCAACCGAGCCGATCGGTGAAATGGTCGAGTGCGTGGCGGTCGCGCAGGCGTACCGCGAGTCATTGAAGAAAGGAACCGCAATCCAGATTCCAACTTTGCTGCGTAGATCCGGGGCAGAAGAATTCATTCTGAAGTAGACGGGTGGGTGGTTCACCCCGGCGCTAACGTCAACATATAATGGGTCTGTCCCTACTAGCCAAAACTTGCTTCGCCAAGCTAGATTAGTAGGTATCGAACAGCCTTGTCTTAGCGCCATTCCGGGTCTCTCCCGAAAAATGATAATGGGGGCGAAATTGCTATTGTTTCACGAATCTGCTCCAATCCGGTGAGGATGAAATATGGGCAGATTGACGGTGTCTCGAAGCCGGTCTCGCGACTGATTCAGGGGACGATGCTCCTGAATCGGGGAGACCTGGAGGCCGGGTTTTCGCTTCTCGATTCAGCGGTCGAGTTGGGGTTTACGACGCTGGATACCGCTCACGTATACAGCGCAGGCGAATCCGAACGCGTTCTCGGCAAATGGATGGAGTCACGAGGGAATCGCGGTCAGCTCGTCATTATCAGCAAGAGCGCGCACCACAATGTCGATCGTAAGCGCGTGACCCCGTTCGATATTTCAACCGACATTCACGATTCCCTGGCCCGGCTGCGGACCGACTACGTCGATCTTCACCTGCTTCATCGCGACGATCCTTCGGTGCCGGTAGGACCCATCGTCGAGGCTCTGAACGAACATCTCGCCGCGGGCCGGATCCGCGCATTCGGTGGATCGAACTGGCGGTCGGAACGAATCGAAGAGGCCAACACCTATGCCCGAAAAAATGATCTCACCGCGTTTGTGGCCAGCAGCCCCCACTACAGCCTGGCAGAAGAGTTCGATGTGCCCTGGGAAGATGGAGTCAGTATTACAGGACCGAAGAACTTCGAATCGAGAACGTGGTATGAGCGGACGGAGATGCCGGTTCTTGCGTGGTCCAGCCTGTCGGGCGGATTCTTCTCCGGTCGGGTGCATCGAGGAGATAATGCAAACCTCATGGAGCCAAACGTCCGGGCCTTTTGCCACGAACCGAATTTCCTGCGGTTGGATCGGGTAACGGAACTGGCGGCAAAGAAAAACGTCACCGTGCCCCAGCTCGCGCTGGCTTGGGTTCTGCACCAGCCTCTCAATGTGTTTCCCATTGTCGGTGGCGCGACTCCCGAAGAACAGCAGGCGAATTTGAAAGCGCTGGAGATTGAATTGGCGCCTGAAGAATCGGATTGGCTCGATCTTGGTTGAGAGCTCGAGTGCCATGGCCGTAACTGTTGGAATCGACACGGGGGGGACCTTTACGGATCTCGTTGCTTTCGCGGCAGACGGGTCCATCCAGGTTGCCAAGCACCCATCCAACCCCGATGCCCCCATGCAGGGATTTTCAAGCGTCCTGCAGAAAAGTGCGGTCGAGATTGCGGACATCGATCGCATCGTGCATGGGACGACTGTCGCCACGAACGCAATCATCCAAAGAAAAGGCGCCCGGGTCCTGTTGGTGACGACTGCGGGTTTCGAAGATATTCCCTTCATTCAACGACTCAACCGCCGCAGCGAGTATGATCTTCAGTGGCGGAAACCGCGACCGCTCGCGCTTCGACGCGATTGTATCGGAGTGAACGAACGTATCGATGCGAGGGGAAAGGTTGTTCGGTCCCTCACGTCTCAATCGCTGGAATCGTTGCGACGGATCATCGGGGAACGGTCCGCAGATCAACCCGTGGAATCAATCGCCGTTTGCCTGCTGTTTTCCTATCTGAATCCAGATCACGAGCTAGAAATCGGCCGGTTTCTACAGGAATATTTTCCGGATACACCCGTTTCCCTTTCCTGCGAAATTGCGCCGATCTGGCGTGAATACGAACGAGGAAGCACGACCCTGACGGACGCCTACGTGAAGCCTCTCATGGTGGGGTACTGCGCGGAAATATCCGCGGCACTGGAGGATCTGGGCGTGACCGGACCCTGCTCTCTGCTGAAGTCAAACGGTGGAACCTGTGGGCTGGCGCTGGCCCCGGATCGCCCGGTTGACGCGCTTCTCTCCGGCCTGGCGGGCGGCATCGTGGGAGGCCGTCACTTCGCCCGCAATGCCGGTTGGGAAAACGCCATCACGTTCGACATGGGGGGAACCAGTTGCGACGTGGGATTAATCACGGACGGAGAGCAGCAATTCACTACTGAATTCGAAATCGAGTGGGGATTACCGGTTGCCATTCCCGTGATCGAGGTGCGAACGCTTGGCGCCGGCGGGGGCTCCATCGCGTGGATTGACAAGGGAGGCATGCTGAATGTGGGCCCCCAAAGCGCCGGCGCGAATCCGGGCCCGGCCTGCTATGGCGTCGGCGGCACGCTCCCGACCGTGACCGACGCCAACCTTGTGCTCGGACGTCTGAACCCGACATTCTTCCTGGGTGGAGAGTTGCCGGTCTACCATGAAAAAGCAATCGAAGCCATCCGCTCCCTGGCATCCGGCCTGGGAATCCGGGTCGAACAGGCGGCGCTGGCGATCATCGACATTGCCGATGAGAATATGACCAACGCCATCCGGCTGCTTACGATCGAGCGAGGTATCGATCCGCGCGAACACGCCCTGGTCGCATTTGGCGGCGCGGGCCCCCTGCACGCCGTTTCCATCGCCCGGAAATTGGGAATTCGCACGGTCGTCGTACCACCTCATCCCGGCTTGTGCTCGGCGTTCGGCGCCGCGATCTCCGATCTGCGGATCGAAAGCGTACAGACCATCGCGGCACGGGAAGCCGACGTGGATGACCCGGAACTCCAGATGCGATTCGATACAATGCTTCAAAAAAGCAGGGCAGAAATCGCCCGCGAAGGCGGGGGCGGCAAACTGCGGGAATCGCTGGTGATCAGCATGCGGTACGGGCAGCAGAACTACGAACAGGACATCGCTTACGACGGGCGCAAAGGCCTGGCGGGCGCAACAGAACGCTTCCATCAACGGCACCGTGATTTCTACGGATATCATTTCGAAGACGAACCGATCGAACTGGTTCATTTGAAGGTTTCCGTATCCGAAGCATCGCCACGGCCAATGATTCGTCTGCACTCGAAGAATGCGGATGGCGGAAATCCCGGGACGCGCAATGTAACCGAATCGGCCGGCAACAACCTGCCGGCAGTGAAATACAATCGGGATCAGTTAAAACCCGGGGACCGCTTTGACGGACCGGCCATTGTGGAGGAAATCGATTCCACGACCTACGTGCCGTCGAGAGTCGCGGTGGAGGTCGATCCCGGCCACAATCTTCTCCTCACCCTGGACCGGGAGGCGCCATGAGCGATTCACCTCCCATCGACAGTGTAACACTCACCATCATCAATAACTGTCTCGTTAACACGTGCCGGGAAATGGGGTTGGCGATGATGAAGACATCGTACTCCTCCATTTTCAACGAAGGATTGGATTTCTCCTGCGTCATTTTCGATCGCGACGGTGAAATGATCGCGAGCGCGGAGTTCTGCCCCGCCCAGGTCGGGGCGATTCTGTACACCATGCAGTGGACGATCGCCGAAATCGGGGTGGAGAATTTCGAGCCGGGAGATGTGGTCATGCACAACGACCCCTATCGCGGCGGCTGTCACATGCCGGAGCACACCGTGATCAAGGCCGTGTACCACGGAGGGGAGCTCTTCGGATTTGTCGGAAATATCGCACATGTCACGGAAATCGGCGGCAAGGCGGTGGGCGGTTTCGCGGCCGATGCAAAGGAAGTCTACCAGGAGGGACTTCGTCTCCCGCCGGTGAAGATTGTTCGCAGGGGAAAGAACGTAGACGACATCTGGAACATAATCCTGGCCAATCACCGGACTCCGAGGACTTCATGGGGCGATTTTCACGCGATGATCGGATCCTTGCACGTCGCAGAACAGCGCCTGCACGAATTGCTGGACAAGTATGGGTACCACGAGATCCTGTCCGCCGGAAAACAATTGATGGATTACTCAGAGGCGCGCATGCGGGCGGAGATCGAGGAACTACCCGACGGGCAGTATGCGTTCGAAGACTGGATAGAAAATGACGGCGTAGTTGCGGAGCAGCGCTACCGGCTATACTGCGCGATCACGATTCAAGGTGACGGGATCATTTTCGATTTTCACGGGTCGAGCCCGCAGGCGCGCGGTCCCTGTAATTGCACCTTCGGAGTAACTGCATCCGCGGCGTTCAATGCCATGCTGAATATCACGGATGAGACGATCCCCAAAAATTCAGGGTGCTATCGCCCGATTGAACTGGTGGTACCGCCGGGGACGATCGTGAACGTAGAGCATCCGGGGCCAAGCGTGGGCGGAAATTCCGAAGTCCACGAACGAATTGTTGATGTCCTTTTCGGATGCTTTTCCCAGGCCGTACCGGAGCGGGTAGCCGCGGCGACCGGCGGCAGTTCCTGCAATTTTCTGTTTGGCGGAATTAATCCGGAATCCGGTCAATACTATGCGAACTACCACATTGAAGGTTGCGGATGGGGAGCGAAGGCCGAGGGCGACGGCAACCCGGTACAGTGCCCTATCAACGGCAACTGCCGGAATACCCCGGTGGAAGTTTTCGAATCAAGATACCCCTGGCACACCGAAACCTATCGAATCGCTGACAACTCGGGCGGCCCCGGTCGCCACCGCGGGGGGGAAGGCAGCTGTCGAATCCTGAAATGCCGCGCGCAGGAACTCACGGTTTCCAGTTTCATGGATCGGCATGAATCCCGCGCGTGGGGCTTGTGCGGCGGCGGGGAAGGCGCAAGCGGTGATCTGAAAATCCGGAAAGCTGGAGAGTCGAATTGGCGAACGTTTTCCGATGTCTATGGTACGGTGTCGCCCAACAAGTTCGCCGATGTCCAAATTCAGTACGGGGATGAAGTAAGAATCATCAGTCCCGGGGGTGGAGGATACGGCCCGCCCGAAGAGCGGGACCCGGACCGGGTCCTCGAGGACGTATTGGAAGGGTTTGTCACGGAAGAGCAAGCGCGCGAGGTCTACCGGGTCGCGCTGATCCATGATGATCACGGCGAATGGATGGTTCATCAGAAGGCCACGAATGAATTGCGACGTACGAAAGAGTTGAGATGAACCGGACTTTAAAACTTCGTGTTGAAATTTCGTCTGTTTTTTTCCCTAGTAACAACCCAAGACCTGGAGTTCACCAATGACCAGAGTGAGTAATGCACAACGGTTTATCATCAATGGGATCCGCAGCATAGAAATCGAAACATTCGACCCCGGGCCGGTTCCCGATGACGGGATCCTGGTGGAAAACGAATACACCGCGGTGAGCGTAGGCACGGAGCTTTATTGCTGGATCCACGGTCACGAATGGTCTCGGCCGCAAACTCTCCCTCAACCTACGGGCTATTGCAGTGCCGGAAGAGTTCTGGCGACGGGGAAGGATGTAACGAGCGTACAAGTCGGCGACCGGGTTGCAAGCCAGGGCTGCCATGCCAGTCACTGGGTTCACACCAGCCTCTATCACAAAATCCCCGACGGGACATCCACTCGTCACGGAGCGCTCCTGGTGATGGCCGCGATCGCGATTCGCGGAGTTCGAAAGGCCGAGGTACAACTTGGACACGCAGTAGCGGTCCTGGGCCTCGGTGTCGTTGGGCAATTTGCCGTCTCATTTGCGCGGCTGTCCGGCGCGCGCCCGATCATCGGGATTGATCTGAACGATTTCCGGCTGAACAAGTCGATGGGCATGGGAACGAGCGACCGAATCAATCCCGCAAACGAACCCAACGTCGAGGAAGCGGTTGGCGGCCTGTGCCCGGCCGATGGCGCGGATGTCGTGATTGAAGCGACGGGAATTCCCGCGGTCTATCCAATGGCAGCGACCCTGCCGCGAACCGCAGGCAAGCTGGTCGCGCTGGGCTCGCCGCGCGGGACCGTCGAAATGAGTTTCTTCAAAGATCTGCATCTTCGGGAGCGGGAGTTCATCGGTGCGTTCCACCCGATCACTCCGGAGCAGGAACACATCTACTATCCCTGGACGAAAGATCGGGACCGCGCAATGATTCTTGACCTTATGGCAGACGAGGATCGCTTTCCCGTCGAACATCTGATCACGCATGTCGCCAAACCTGAGCAATGCCAGGAGATCTATGAGATGCTCGCAGATGAGCCCGGGGATGCACTGGCCGTCCTATTTGATTGGACCAAATCGTGAGGGTTGCCGGACGCGGGATGAGGGAACCGCCCAGTTTGCGAAGGACACGAAGACGTAACCGAATTTCGAATTGAACGGATTTCCCAATGTAGCGGAAGTCGCCGAGACTTCCGATCGGCGACGGACTTGCCGGGAATGTTGGTTGGCCTTCCCAGGACGACCCGGAGCAAGGGGAGATCATGACTCAATGTTCGATGTTCGATCTTCCAGTCCCTGAATCTCCCGGTTCACTCGCTCCATCGGCAGTCCGATGACGTTTGAACGGGATCCTTCGATTCGTTCCACCATGCCGGCGGCACCGCCTTGAAGTGCGTACGCTCCCGCTTTGTCCAGGGGCTCGCCGGTGGCCACGTAGGCTTGAATTTCGGCAAGGTTCACGTCTTTGAAAACGACTTTCGTGGTTTCCACAAAAACTTTCTGCTCAATTCTTTTTTGTCGATCGAAGTATGCCAGGCAAACACCTGTGTGTACGAAATGAGTTTTTCCGGAGAGACTCTCCAGCATGGATACCGCGTGGGCAGGATCGTCCGGCTTCTCCAGAATCTTGTTTTCGAGGACGACGATGGTATCGGCGGCCAGTAGAGCCTCCCCCTGTGACATCTCACGGCGCATCCGCCCCAGGACATCCGCCGACTTCTCTTCTGCGTTCCTCCGCACGTATGAAACCGGATCCTCTCCGCGGCGCCATTCTTCCTTCACATCGGGCGCGATTACGGTCACCCGATAGCCAGCTGACTCCAGGAGATCCTTTCGACGGGGCGATGAGCTTGCAAGCAGTATATTCTGAATCGCCATGCGGACAGCTCACTCGAAAAATGAATTCATTCCAAGCCGGACAATCGTCAGGTCCACTTCAATCTCCGGTCGGCGCGTCTCTGAAATTTGGCGGCGAGGGAGTGGTTTCGAGCGCGGAGCAGCAGCCGGCGGCCCTCCTGTGTGCGCGTGTAGCAGAGGTTCGCGCGCCCAATCCTCTTTCGCCAGCGGGTAAAAAGAAATTTCGCGTTCTCCTGATTGGTGCCCAGGGCCTTCGGTACCGCATGATAGTCTCGCCTTCCGAGAAACCCCCATCGCGACGAGCGGATAAGGATGTACCTTGGATTCTCGATTGGGCCCAGCATCTCCTGCAGCGCACCCAGGAACTGGGAGCGCTCGAATGGTGATACGTTCTCGAGCGTGCAAGACACTTTTCCATCCCGGGTTTTTTCCGCACGCACGCGCGGTTTTGTCTTCCCTTTTTCAATCACTCCGCTCTCCTGCAGCGACTCGAGGATTACGAGGGCGACTTGCTTCACACTGGATGCAATCGGACCATGACGAAGGAAGAGCCAGAGGGCCTTGAGGGTGAACGGCAATGCGGCCACCGCCCCCAATACCGCCCCCCCGGCGAGAAGCAGAAACAGTAGTTTACGGCTCCCGCCGGCATGGAGGGTCACCTGGGATTCCGCGAAGAAGAATAGTCCGGTGGCTACGCCCTGGTAGAGCAGAGCGGAGATGGTATTCGAAAGGACGAATCGGCGAGGCAAACTCGAACGGCTCGCACAAACCTGCTCTGCCATCCATCCCCCCTCTTCATCCACGGCCTGCCTCCACCGTTCGCGCAAGCCGTCGCGGTCCAGAGCATGGCTCCTCATGTGTCCATTGACCTCTGCGACCCGTGACGCATCGAACGGCGGATCGCCGAGGTCGAGACGGTCCATGCCGCTTTCCAGCCAGGGGACATCGAAGTAAACCCCCACGAAGGATCGCATGCGGCGTTGCAGCATCTGGAAATCCGCGCCTCCATCCCGGTTGCCCGGCTCCACGCACACCAGGTGCCAAATATTGGCCGTCTTGGTCGAATCTCCCGGAACACTTCGAATGGCACGTCCGCGCATCTGGGTGGAAAGCATGAACGAGGCGACAAAGCTGGCAAGAACCAGCGTATTGGTTCTGGGGGCATCCCACCCCTCGCCCAGCAATGCGGCGGTGCCGACCAGAATACGAACCTGGCCTTCTTCATAGAGTCTCGTGATCCACGGCACAAGGCGCTGACGGGCCACGCCGCTGACTTCCACCCGAACGAAAGTTTCATCGTGAACAAGAGGAACGGTGGTCAGCGCATGTTCCACCGTCTCGGATTGCATCATTTCGGCGAGGCCCTGCACCGCTTCCCGGGGCAGGATCACCAGGCTTCCGCACAGAACTCCGGGACGAAAATCCGCTCCGGGAGTCCTCCGCAAATGCTCAAAAATCGGAACAACCCCGATCTGGTTGATTACCGGGTTCGCATCCGCGGCCCGCGGCAACATGCCCCGCCGAATAAAATCGGTCAGCACGACCAGGCGCAACGAGTCGCCCAGATTGCCGGACTCAAGCTGCGCAATTTCCCGGATGCGATCGAGCTTGCTTAAGCTCATTCTCGTCATTTTTTCGATTTCCCGGGAGGAGCGAAGCGTTACCTGCCGCCGGTTCAATCCGCCGAATCTTACGAGCTGGGCCCGCAGGGTTTCCATCAGGAACTTCTTGTCGCGCGGAATATATTCGTCGGAAAAGAGAACGAACTGTACGAGTTTTTCGGTCCACTCGAGGTCGAAGCGGGGAAACCGGGCCCGCGGCAATCCCAGAAGTTTCAAGAGACTTTTCGGAATCGCTCGATTCGCGGCGTTCAGATAGATCATCATTGCCGAGACCTCTTCCGGGTGCTGGAGGATCGCTTCCTCGTGCCGCTCCGGCCGGGCCAACCATGGATGCCACTGAACGCTGTCCGTAAATTCAACGTCCGCCAACAGGTTTGCCCGGAACCGGGCTGCCGCATCCCTGAACATTCGAATGACGCCTTCTTCATCGCGAGACGGAGTCGACAACATGACGCAATCCTGGTGCGGGCAAAGGTTGTGTTCTCGGACCAGTTCGGGTACGGACACTTCCGCGTCCACTGAACCACATAGTTCCTCGTAGCGGCTCCATTCCTGCGGCTCTACGTCGTAGGGTGGCGTCGCGGTCAGTGCCACGATATGCGGAGCCGTCAACGCGTCCTTCAAAACCATGAGGGTTTTCCACCACTCCTTCCGGAGATGATGCGCCTCATCGACTACCAGCGTCTGCACGCCGCGCGCCTTGAGATCCTGAAGAACTTCGGTGTGAGCGGTACCGCCTCCGGAAAAGCCGGCAGCCTCCTCCTCTTCGGGTTCCGGTTCCAACGTTGATCCCGTATAGGCAGCGTGAAGCCCCTGGTAGGTGGAAACCGTCATCCATGCCGGAGCCCGGATGTCCTTCGAAATCCAGGTGGGCAAGCCCGCGCCTTCCGGAAGGAACAAGGAAACGAACCGGTCCACCCATTGATCTCGAATGGCAATCGTCGGAGCAAGAATGAGAGTGGGCACTCCGAGCCTCCGCATCACCTCCAGACCCAACACTGTTTTTCCCGAACCGGGTGCGGCGACTACGTGGAGATGTTGATCAGAGAGATGTTCACCAACTTCCCGCAGAACCCGCTCCTGGTACGGCCGCCAGGGAAACTTGAAATGTGCGTCTGAAGGTTGAACCTGCACGAAGAGCGCTCAGACGCTGTACGTGCTGGCAGACGTACTGCCCCCTCTTCCGGTCCAGTTCGTATGGAAGAACTCGCCGCGCGGTTTATCCACCCGCTCATAGGTATGGGCGCCGAAATAATCACGTTGAGCCTGGAGAAGGTTTGCGGGAAGCCGAGCGCACCGGTATCCGTCGAAGTAGGCAAGGGCACTGCTGATCGCCGGCATCGGGACTCCCAATTGCACGGAAGTTGAAACGACCCGGCGCCAGGCTCCCTGTGCCTCTTCGACGGCGGACTCGAAGAATGGATCGAGAAGAAGGTTTCCGAGGTCCGGGTTCTTGTCGAATGCGTCCTTGATCTTCCCAAGGAACGCAGATCGGATGATGCATCCGCCGCGCCACATGAGCGCGATGCCCCCGTAATTCAGATTCCATCCGTACTCTTCAGCCGCGCCTTGCATCAATTGGTATCCCTGCGCATAAGAAATTATTTTCGACGCGTAGAGGGCACGTCGAAGGTCATCAACAATCGCTTTTCGATCTCCATCGAATTTTGCCGCGGGACCGTCGAGCACTGCAGAAGCCGCGACCCGCTCCTCCTTGAGCGCAGACAGGCACCTGGAGAATACAGCCTCGCCGATGAGGGTGAGCGGGAGACCCAGATCCAACGCGGAGATCGCGGTCCACTTCCCTGTCCCCTTTTGGCCCGCGGTATCAAGAATCAAGTCCACCGTGTGGGTTCCGTCGTCTTCCCGATGCCCCAGGATGTCCCGGGTGATCTCGATGAGGTACGAATCGAGCTCCCCCTCATTCCAGGTCGTGAATACGGCGTGCATCTCGTCGTTTGAAAGACCGATCCCGTCTTTCATCATGTGATACGTCTCGCAGATCATCTGCATGTCACCGTATTCAATTCCATTGTGAACCATCTTCACGAAATGGCCCGCACCATCTTCTCCCACCCAATCGCAACACGGTTCCCCGGTCTCTGTTTTGGCGGCGATGTCCTGAAAAATCTTTTTCACATGGGGCCAGGCTTCGGGATTCCCGCCCGGCATGATGCTCGGTCCGATCAGGGCGCCTTCTTCGCCCCCGGATACGCCGGTACCAATGAAGAGAATATTCTTCTCCGCGAGAGTTTTTGATCGGCGGATGGAGTCGGGAAAGTGAGAGTTTCCGCCATCGATGAGGATATCGCCCGGTTCGAGAAGGGGAACCAGGCTGTCAATCACCTTGTCCACGGCCGCGCCCGCTTTCACCATGATCATAATCCGTCGCGGAGCCTTGAGCAGGCCGACCAACTCTTCAGGTGAATGGGCACCGAGAATTTTCTTGCCTTTCGCGCGACTATTGAGGAAGTCGTCTACTTTCGAAGTCGTTCGATTATAAACAGCAACGGAATAGCCGTGATTGGCCATGTTCAATACGAGGTTTTCACCCATGACCGCCAGGCCAATGAGTCCAATATCTTCTTCAGGCATTTTAGTCTTCTCCATCCATGACAATTTCGCGCCGGTCCGGGCAGTGTGCCTCGGTCCAATGCGGTCGGCCATTCAACGTTGGTGAACGCCTCGCGTCAAGCGATCTTCCCTGTTGATTAAATGTCGAAACTAATTCGTGACAATCTCGCCACCTCCAGTACCATGCTCATCCTAGCGAGTGCGCCAGGGATGATCTAAGAAACAATAGCGCATAGATCAGAGGGATCGGGATCTTCACATATCCGCCCATGACCGTACAGAGGCGAGCAGCGTTCCGGCGGCGATACCGGGAGATTGATCGGGAGCGATTACATCTTCGGGTTACGGACGTACCAACCCCGCCGGAACGCTGCAATCCCGTAGAAGATCTCGTTCACAAAGTCCTGAAAACGTGCGGCCTTGATGAAGACATCTGGACCCGGCAGCTCATGGACAACTGGGCGGAAATCGTGGGAGATCTCATCGCGCGAAACGCGCGACCCGGACGGATTGATAGATCCACACTGGTTGTATTCGTGACGAACTCGGCGTGGTTGAGCGAACTTTCCCGCTATGGGAAGCGTCAGATCCTGCAGAATATTCAAGCACGGTTTGGAAATTCACGGATCCGGTCGATCCGGTTGCAACTGGATCCTGACTTGAATCCGGCCGCCGGGACTGCGAAAAAGTTCACGCAATCGTAGAACTGGGAACGCGGTCGAATACCACGGAGAGGGATCAAGAGGAAATCATCATGAACGTACGCGCCTATGTGGCAGAGTTTATTGGAACATTCGCCCTGATCTTTGTGGGAGTTGGAGCCATCGCATCCGCGCATGCGGGCGGCGGCCTGGTCACCGTCGCGCTGGCGCACGGCTTTACCATTGCAGTCATGGTCAGCGCTACCGCCGCGGTCAGTGGCGGGCATCTGAATCCGGCGGTCACCATCGGAGCACTGGTCGGACGGAAGATCGATGTGAAGAACGGGGTTGGCTATATCGTTTCCCAGTGCCTGGGCGCCATCGTCGCTGCACTCCTGGTCAAGACCGCGGTCCCTTCGCAATGGCTCGCGGATGTCGCCATGGGCACCCCGGCCCTTGCAGATGGGGTGACCATCAGCCAGGGTCTGATCATGGAAGCGGTTCTCACTTTCTTCCTGGTCTTCGTGGTGTTCGGTACGGGCATCGATCCGCGCGCGCCGAAATGCGGCGGACTATTCATCGGGCTTACGGTTGCGCTCGACATCATGATCGGCGGTCCCATCACCGGAGCGGCCATGAATCCGGCCCGTCACCTGGGCCCGGCCCTCGTGGGCAGCTGCGAAGCGGTTGGTCAGATCTGGCTCTACTGGGTTGGCCCCGTGATCGGCGGTATTGTTGCGGCACTGGTCTATACGAATGTGCTGGAGGACAAGTCCGCGGGGTCATGATCGGATATCGAACGCGAATGTCGTATATGCTCATTGCAAGCTTGGCGTGCGGCCGTTCCGTAGCACGGGTATGCAGCGAGGAAGGTCTTGGTAATGAAAGCACTTGTTTACAACGGCCCCTGGGATATGACCGTGGCGGAGTTTCCCCGCCCCGAACCTGCGGAGGGCGAAGCTCTCCTTCAAGTCGAATCTGTTGGCATCTGCGGGAGCGATGTACACGGATTCACAGGTGAAAGCGGGCGGCGAAAGCCGGGCATGGTCATGGGCCATGAAATTGCCGGGAGCATCCTGGAAGTGAATGGGGGGAACTCCGATCTGCAGGTGGGGGACCGGGTCACGGTATACAACAATGTTTCCTGCGGCGCTTGCACGCACTGCCGTGACGGAAATGAACAACGTTGTGAAAAGAGAAAAATCGTAGGAGTCAATGCCGGCACCTGGGGAGCCATGGCGGAGTTCATCGCGTACCCCACATCGGGCCTTTTCAAACTGGAGAGCCACGTAGACTCCGGTGCGGCGCTGCTCGCGGAGCCATTGGCAGTGGGGCTTCACGCGATCCACAACATGTCGCTACGCGGGGACGAAACGGTAGCGATCGTAGGGTCGGGAACCATCGGCATGGGCCTGGCGATGGTCCTGAAAGCAAAGGGATTTCAGAACTTTTTTGCCTTGGACCTGAACCCGGCAAAGCTGGAAACGATCAAGACCCTTGGGGCGAAACCCATCAACGCCACTTCCGGCAATACGGCAGCAGAACTTCGGAAGCAGAATGGCGGCCGACCCGCGGACGGCGCCTTCGAGGCGGTGGGAAAGGCAGAGACAGTGCGCAACGCCTACAATCTCCTGGGACCCGGAGGAAAGCTGGTGATCATCGGAAACCTCGAAAGAGAGTTTACTCTTCCCATGCAGGGCGTGACGGACCAGGAAACGTTGATTCGCGGTTCATACGGATTCACCAAAAGCGATTTTGCTGAAGCGGTCCGCCTCATTAATGAAGACACGGTCCCGGTTGGAGACCTGATCAGCGGGTACTGCACCCTCGCGGAAGCCCCGGAAACCATGGCACGGCTGGCGAAGCGCGAAATCACCGCAATAAAAATAGTGATTCAACCCTGATGGCGTTTGTTTCCGCATCATCCGACAAGAAGAATACTCAAAACTCCCACTCCACCTGTTGATAAATCCCCGGGTCGGGCTCGATCAACTCACATCGTTTGCCCGCATCGTGAATACCTGAAGTTTCTGACCGGGAGCACGAAACTCACTTGCAAAAAGCAAGTGCATGTGGTAATAGTTTTTCATCATGTGTTTCCACCGGTCGGGCTGGCGTCGAGACCCGATCGATTTGGACACGGTGACGCGTCAGGCGCATACCTTCGGGTATGCGCCTACTTTTTTTCGCACGCTACGGTTCCCGGTATTGCTTCGAAGTATTGAACACGGATGGATTCAAGGCGTCGCCGGACTGCCCAAGATGAATTCGATTCGGCGACGATTCGAAGAAGAGGGTTAGCCCGCATGTCTCACACTTTTTCGTCGCGAGAGCGTGGAGGTTGCGCCGTACTACAGACTTAACGCGATGTGCCGGGCGCAGACGTGTAGACACACTTCAAGATCGGCACATCGCGTTAAGTCTGTAATACGCCGTGACATCCGGGCTCGTAGTAGAAAAAGTGTGAGACATGCGGGTTAGAGAACCGGGTTGCATCTCGACAGCGTGGATTGCAACCGGAAAGGAAACGGTGGATCCGAAAGAACGTCTGGGATCGAATGCCCCTGCTTGTCCGGCCCTGGCTCCTTTTTCTGTGGCACTACGGATTCCGACTAGGCTTTCTTGATGGCCGGGCCGGCCTGGTTTATCATTTTTTTCACGACCTATGGTACCGGATGCTCATCGACATCCTGATACGCGATCGCCGGAAGCCGGATTGATTGTCTCAACACTACGCAGTATACTATACTGTGTTTTTCCCAAACCGAGCCTCTTCCGTAGCACGGGTATGCGACCCGTGTAGCAGAGCCCAACCGGAACCCAAGGCCGGAGTGTTGGAGCTCTCATTGGGCTCCAGATTCTGGCTGAGTCTCCGCTACACGGGTCGCATACCCGTGCTACGTATCTGACCGCCATCACTCCAACAACCCCACCGCCTCCAAATACGCCACCAGTCCCGGCGATTCGATCGAAACCGGCGGCATGTATTCGCCTTCGTATTCGCGATTCCACCACGTCTCCGGATGCTGATCGGGCTCGCTGAACCTGTAGTGATAGCGTTGGGCGCGAAGAAAGGTGGGTGGCGCATTCGGATACGGGTTCTTCGTCAGCAGAGGATCCAGATCATGATTTCCCCTCAGCAGCTTGTAGACGAAGTGAACCAACCACGGATTCTCATCGGGCGTCTGCATCGCCGCGAACCAGATCTGCCAATCGAGTCGATAATGGAAAGGAGCTATAAATGCGGGACGGCGATGTACGTCTCCAGGCTTGCCGGGAAATTCGTATGCGCTCCAGACCGTGTCCGGTCCGATTACTTCTTCATCCGTCCCTTCCAGGATTATTTCAGAGCGCTCCCGGCCGATGTTGCCGAACGCGCCGTAGGTGGACATGAGATGTAAGGAGTCGTAGGAATAGTTCATCGCCTGGCGGGGTGAGAGCATGTTCCGGACAGGGTACTGGCTCAGGTAGAGGAGCAGTACCGCCAGCAGGAGCACCACGACCCTGTGAATACGCGTCCCCCACCCTGCTTCCGCGGCAACCGTCTGCTGACCACTCTCTTCCCGGTCCTCTTTCCGGAATCGCCCCGGAATCAGCTTTCGAATCAGACGATCGTCGAAACAGGCAAGAGTGATAACGATCGTCAGCCAATTCAGCCAGGAGAGATTGCCGCTGACAATCAGCATCACCTGGAAGCCGATGATCAATACCCCTCCAGTGATACGAAGCAACCTGGGACCCAAAAGAAAGAAAGGCACGACGAGTTCCACAAAGTGATTCCAGAGTACGCCGGCCTTGTGGAACCACACCGGCGCATGGTGAAGGTGCCAGCTGAAAAAATTGGGTATGGGCTGGGTTTCGTAGTGGTACACCAGGCAGGTGAGATCCATCCAACAGGGATCATGTCGGAGTTTGATCAGGCCCGCTCCGAACATGACCCGGAATGCAAGCCATCGGTACAACCAGAGTACGACAACAGCCGGGGGCAGTGGCGCCCTGGAGAGCCGCAGGCGAGTCGCCGGGCAAAGGAAGATCGCAAGAAATGTCGTTTCGAGCAAAAGAATCTCCCACCCGTACCCGTAGAAGATCTGACCCACGTGGACAAACGACATGTAGATGAGCCAGATCGAAATCATCTGAAACACGTTGGCAATGCCCGCCATCAGTAGCACGGAGAGCACAAGACCGATGCCGGCGAAAAAGAAGAGAGCCCCATCGGACGAATTGAACCAGAACAGGGTCGGCCGTTGCCAGAAAGCATCCTCCGATCCGGAGGATTTCAGATACTCCACGAAACCGGACGCAGGCAGCAGGCCATCACTGGAAAAGAGTGGCCGGAGATGCAACAGCAGGGAGCAAAAGGCGATAACATAGATGAACCCCAGGGACTGCAGGAGAACTCTGCGAGTCAGCAGGTACGAAGACCCGGGGGGCTCCACCGCATGGGCGAACTTCCGAACCGGTGCAGAAATTCCCTTTGTACTCATCTCTCCGTAAAGTAGCACAAGTCGCCTGGATTTCGGGTCGTCGACTCGAGCGGCCGATTTATAGCCACAAAGCGGCGCAAGAAGCACAAAGAAAAAGAATCAGGATAAGCATGAACGACTTGTAACTCTGGCGAGTTTCCGTTTCGTGGGCGTGCATCTTCGCAACTTCCACGATCGAAAAGAATTGCTATTCTCTATCAATCCGTCCAGTATTTCGGTGTAGTCTTCGTTCAAACAGACCCACCGGTACGGGTAAGGAGCAACACGGAACTATGAAGTACAACACATTCGGTCTGATCATCGCATCATTCTTCGCTCTCTCTTCGTTTACCGGCGATGCCGCCGGACAGGGAGGCCCCCTGGATCCGACGGGTCCTCCCGGCGCCACAATGAGGTCACTCTACGAAGTGGAGCCGCGCACGCCGCTCATCGACGGCGCATCGGGCGTATCGAGCAATGACGTGAACTACGAGTTTGTCATCAGCGGGACCGGGAGCTACTACCTGACGGGGAACCTCGACGTCACCAGGACCCATGGTGTCGCCATACAAGCCGAAGGCGTGACCCTCGATCTCATGGGGTTCTCGATCCGCCGCACCGGCGGGGGGGCCGGGGGAAACGCGGTGGAGATCGATCCAAAATCCGACCGCTGCGCCATCCGGAACGGTGCGGTCACCGGGGGCGCGATCGGATTCGAAAATGGAATCGAAGCGATCTTTTCCGGCGGATTTCCACGGAATGGTTCGCTGTCGCAGCTCAGCGTATCGGGCTGCACCGGGCGCGGCATATCGACCGGCGAAGGCTGGCAGCTACAGGGCTGCAAGGCCCACGACAACCCGGGAACCGGCATCCGTGGCGGGACGATCCTGACGGATTGCGCCGCCTACGGAAACGGCTCGGACGGCTTTAATATCTTTGTCGGCAGCACGGTCAACAATTGTTCATCCCGGGACAACGGCGGCAGCGGTTTCTTTGTCTCCGCGGGCAGTTCTCTTCTCAACTGCTCGGCAACCAAGAACATCGAGAACGGCATCGAGGCCAACAGCAGCTCCCTGGAGAACTGCACCTCCCGCGACAATGACGGAGACGGCTTCACCGCCAACCGGGGCTGCGCCATGATCAATTGCTCCGCCCAGATCAATGACGGCGACGGAATCGAACTGGGAAGCGAGTGCATCGTGCGCGGCGGCGCGTTTGAAGACAACCAGGGAGCGGGGATTCGCGTTCGCTCCACCGGTGGGAACAACCGTGTCGACGGAAATCACGTCACGGGGAACCTGGTCGGAATCGAAGTGGAGAGCGCCGACAATCTGATCGTCCGCAATTCCGTATCCATCAACACAACGAACTTCAATATCGTGGGCGGAAACACGGTTGGGCCCACTGTCACCAGCGCAAACATCGCGGCCAGCGACAACCCGCACGCAAATTACGAGTTCTGAATCTTCGCTGCCTCGGCGGTCAAAGCAGCCCTCCTTCGGCGACATTTCGCCACGGCCAGAGCAGGCTATGGCCCAGGGCCGCAATTGCAGTACCCGCGACGAAAGCGGTAACGATCAGCCAAGCTGCATGGAGACTCCGCCGGAGTTTCCAGGGTTTACGCGGCTCATGTAGAGCGCATGAAACCGAGGCATTGGGCCCAGGCTGTCGCCCGCTACTTCGGACCGATGCAATAGAGTGTCTTGTCCCCGCGGATTAGCAGGCGGCCGTTGACGGCAATCGGTGAGGCTACGATCGGTTCCGTAAGATCATTCTCGGCCGAAAGCTCGAATCCGACCCCGGAGACCCGCCCTACCATCACGACCCCGTCCAACCGGGCGCAGTAGATCCGGTCCCCGGCCAGCAGGGGCGATGCGAAGTACCGTTCCCGGTGCTTCGGCAGGCGCGCGGTCCAGTGATCCTTCCCCGTTTGGATATCCAGGCAGTGCAGCGCACCCCGGTCGCGAAGAAGGTAGGCACGGCCGTCAAAAACCACCGGCGTGGGCACGTCGGCTCCGACATCTTCCCGGACCCAGCGTTTCGACGAAGCGGTCACGTCGCCTGTGCCATCCACCGCGACTCCTGCGAGAAAATCTCCCCTTCCATACGGAACCAACGCAATCCCTTCCGCCACGACCGCCGAGGCAATGGTGCGCCAGTTCTGCTTCCCCTCCGGATTGAACCCGCCGCAACTCCAGAGAGATCGACCCGTCTCGGCGTCGAAGGCGGCCAGGTGATCGGCGCCCCAGGTCAACAGGGACTCGGTCTCGCCGTCGCGCACGACGAACGGCGTCGTGTAGGCGTCATTACTTTCACCTGATGCATCAAACTCCCGGGACGACTTCCAGCGTTCGCGCCCGTCTGATCGGTCGAACGCGGCCAGGTACGATTCGCCCTTGTGCATGACCGCAATCATGACGCCATCGCGAATCAACACCGGCGAGGTGCCGACGTCGAAATTCAATTCAGCAGGCCCATAAGTCTCCTGGAGATTCTGCGCCCACACTTCTTTGCCCTTGAGATCGAATGCCGCGAGTGCTCCGCTGTGGAAATAGACATAGACGCGTTCCCCGTCGGTTACGGGGGAAGGATTGCTGCCGGAGCTCGCGCGGTGCTTGCCGCCCGCTCCCGAGCCAAGAGCCCGTTCCCACAGTTTCTTTCCGCTCTCGTGGTAGCAAACGACGGTGCTTATCCCGTCGACGTCGGCGGTGAGAAAGATTCGATCTGCCCACACCACGGGTGTCGAGCTGCCCCGGCCGGGCAGGGTCTGTTTCCAGAGCACGCCGTCGGAGTTGGAGAAGTGCGTGGGGTAGGATTCGCCCTCGGCCGCGCCCGTGCCGGAGGCCCCGCGCCATTCGGGCCAGTTTTCCGCCTGGGCGGCGGGCAGAACGGAAAAAGCGAGAATCCCGGCGATGCAGATTTCAGATTTGATCATCGTGCGAGTCTAGTGCGGCAACCGTGTGGCGCCGAACATAAATCGAAAGGAATTCATGCTCAAGGCAGGGCAGATTCGCAGTCCCGGGGGCGGACTGCAGTTGGACAGACTTCTCTCTGGATCTGCGGCATCCCTGGCTCCGCCTCACCGGCTGCTTCAATCAGCAAGACGCCTATACTGTTGTCTTGGTCTGCTTCAATCCAACCGAGCGGCTCAGCTGAAGCTTCGCCCTCCAGGAGCGGCGATGGGTTTCACCATTCCTATTCGAAGCCAGGATGCAATCGTCAGAGGCAACTTGACGCGGTTTCACGAGTGCCAAATAGTGTCGAATCGGATAAGATCCCCGTTTTTCAAACCCGACAACCAAGGAACAAGATGCCTAGAGATCAAATTGTGATTCAGATCGCCGAGAACTGTCACCCGCTGGAACGACGCGCGGCGAAGGAACTGCAACGGTATATCCGCCGGCTCTTCGGGCTCGAGGCACGGATTTCCACGTCCTTCCCCGGGAAAGGCAGCGCTTTCTGTCTCGGCACGCCGGATTCTCATCCGGCGTATGAAAAAATCCGGATCGAGCCGCAGGGATTTCGTATTCGTCCCGGGCGCAGCGGCAATGTCCGCATCTGCGAAGTTATCGGTGGCTCTCCGGTTGCGGTACTTTGGGGCGTCTACGCGGTCATCGAACAGTGGGGAGTGCACTACCTCGTTCATCGGGACGTGCTGCCTGAACAACCGGGTCGTTTCCGGCTTCCGGACCGCGCAGTGAACCGAAAACCGCTGCTCGAACGCCGGATCTATCGCGTCATCAACGACATGTTGAATTCTTCGTCTTCCTGGAGCCTTGCCGAGCACCGGAAACTGTTCGATCAACTCGTAAAGCTGCGGTTCAGCGCCATTCACATCGCGACCTATGCCCACCAGCCCTGGGTCCATTGGTCCTACCGCGGCATCCACCGCAAGCACGCAGAACTGTGCTACGGATTCAGGCACCCGGTTCACGAACGTACCATCGGAAAGAACCTGCTTCCGATGGGGGATTACGTGAACCCCGATTTCCGAAAATGTGTAACGTATGAAGACCGGATCGAAACAGGCAAGAGGTTCATGCACGGATTGATCGCCGCGGCGCAACAGCGGGGACTCGAAGTGATCTTGGATCACAACCTGACCGATCTCCCGGAGGATCTGAAACGGAACCTGGGCAGGTGGAGCCGGAACGTGAAGCTGCCCAAGGCCGCGCCGACCCAGACGCACCCCCACAGCCTCGGCCTCTCCCGCGATGGCGGCGAAATGCGGTTCGGACATCTGATGACCCCGCTGAACCCGGTGTATATGGGCATGACGGAATCGTGGCTCGGCGCCATGCTCGATGAATACCCCGAGTTCGACATTCTTCGGCTGGGACAACTAGAGTTTCCCGCCGCCTCCTCCGGCATCGACGCCTGTTGGCGGGACCTGGACCGTCGCCACGGGATCGGCCGGCAGTTCAAGCTGAAGGACATCCTGGCTGCGGGAAAGGACCTGAAGTTTCACTCCCCCGGTCGCGGATTGCTGCAAACCAAGGGCGCCCTGATCATGATCCGGATGCTCGACATGGTGATCAATGAGCACAAAGTCGTCGACCGTCGGCATTCCCCCGACACGAAAATCCAGGTTGGATTCATGAGCCACCTGTTGATGCCGGTGGTTCCCCACATTTTCGATCCGGACCGGGTCGAATTCGTGGCTACGGTGGACTACACGCCGGCGGATGTCGCGCGCCGGATCAACACGTTGTCCTTCGCGCGCGAGACCCCGATGAAGATTCATCTCATCACCAGCGCGGAGGATGACAACGTCGGCTTTCTGCCGCAGCTTCCCACGCAGCCGCTCGCGAAGATCATGGGCGGGATCAAAAAACACGGAGTCTCCGGGTACAACTTCCGGCATTGGCAGGTCAGCAAGCTGGAGCCTACTTTCGGCTACCTGATCGACGCGGCCTGGGACCGGAATGCGACCCCGGAGAAGAGTTTCCGCCGCCAGGTGTCCGGTGTGTGCGGACCACGCGCAGTGAAGCCGATGCTGCAAATGTTCGGCATACTTGAAGCTGCGCTGGCGGACACGGACATCCTGGATTCCCTCTGCTTCACGATGCCAAACTTGATGCACAAGGTCTGGATTCACACCCTCGGCGATCAGAAGCGGGTCATGAAACGCCTGCTCCGGAAGTACGAGGAAATGATGCCGCCTCTGGAGGAGGCTCTGGTGGCATCGGAGTCACGAGGGGAGTTCTACATTCACAACGTACGCGCCTGGGTCGAATTTGCCCGTGAGTACATCCAGGTGTGCTTCCTGGTTGACAAATCAAAGGCTTGCTTCAACGAGGCTGCCGAAGTGCGGGGAGACAGCGTTCCGTTCGACATCGAGCGATTCGACCTGCTCCTGATTGAATCGGCGGATCTGCTTGACGATGCGGTCTTACGGCTCGAAGCCGCAATCCGGATCTGGGCCCGCCACGGCGTTCAGGACCCCAGCGACCGGGGAACCCTGGTAGGATTCAACGCCTACGCTCTCGACTTCCTCCGTGGAAAAGCGACGGAGATGCGCATCAGCGCAGAGCAATCCGGCCGGCTGTTGTTGTAGGTCGTAGGGGATCATTCCAGCACGATGAAAACCCGTTGACTCCGCGCGCCATTGGGAGATAATCGGTAGTCGAAAATCGACAGCAATCGACAGCAATCGACAGCAATCGACAGCGGTCGACAGCGGTCGACCGCCTTTGCAGCCCATGAACGATACCCCGGAAGATTTCGAACGACGACGGCTGCAACAGCGCCTGGTCGAACTCCGCAACCAGGTACACGAGATCTCCGGCGGAGAAGCCCAGTTCGGCCCGGCCGGCGACGGCCTCTCCGTTGAGCAGGAGATCGAATTCCTGGAACGCATTGTCGCCTTCGAAACTGCGCCGCGGATCACCTGGCTCGAACGGCTGAAATCTGCCGGGTACGACATGCCCGATCCTGCCACGCTTTCGGATGGGGAGATCGGCCTGGAGGTCTGGCAGGTAATCCAACGGCTCTCCGAATTGCGTGCATTCCTGTACCAGACCGACCACCTTAGTGACCGGGAATTGTATGAGCATCTCTATCGGGACACGCTCAGTACGGAAACCCTGGACTTCCCTATCGAGCCCGATTCCGCCTGCCACCTCGACCTGATCGGCAGCGGCAGCGAAGAAGACATTAACTGCTGGCTCCGCTACTACGCCGACGAGGAGGAGCGGGAGGAATGGATCGCACAGTTTCCGGAGAATCCGCTCCCGCCGGGCGAGAAACCACCCCACGACCGCGACCGCCTGTTGCCCAAGCGCGACTACCCCGAATCGCCCCTGGTGGAAATCCTGGACCAGTTGCTCGCGGCGGACTGGGAAGATGAGGACGGACCCATTCGGTTGGCGGCGGACCTGGCGGAAGCCGACGTGATCCATGCCCCCTTCTTCGTGGCCGCCCGCGCCCTGCTGGTGGGCCTGCGGGACGGAGGACCCGTCAAGGCGACAGCAAAGCTCGGCAATCTGCCGCGGGCGCTGATCAAGCAAGTCTTTCCCCATCTTCCCTACACCGAGAAGGAACGCAGACACATCCACGAATTCAACAAGGTACTCGACGAAGGGGATCTTCGACTCCTCCATGCGGCCAGAATCACGTGCCAGACAGGGGGACTCCTGCGCACGCACAAGGGTTGCTTCCGCATTACCCGGACGGGCGCCGACCTCCTCGATCCCGCTCGGTCCGGCGAACTTTTCCGGAAGTTGTTTTGCACCTTCTTCCGAAAGATCAATCTCGCCCACTTCGATCGAATCCCGGAGTTGGATGGAATTCAGTACACCCTCGCCGTCATCCTGTGGCGCCTGACGTCTATCGCAGACGATTGGATCCCGCTCACCAAGCTCATGGACCAGACGCTCCTTCCCGAACTTCATGATGAGGTCGCCGAATATGAAGAAGGGCCTTACAGGGAACCGGGCGGAACACTCGACGTCCGCCTCTGGTGCCATCTTTCGGACTTTGGACTCCTTGAGGCCGGCCCGATGACTTCCAGATATCTACCTGAGGCCTACCGCATCACCCCGCTCTACGATCGGTTCATCCACTTCCCTATCCAATCCGGCAACTGCTGATAGGTACATTCTGTTGTTGGTCGAACGTGCATAACGAAACTGGAAATACGATGATGAAACTTAAGTACACGGGAACTGCCTTGAGAGTTGGTGTGGCGGCGATTTTCCTGGGCATTGCAGCGATTCTTCCCGCGATGGGGAATGAGGGCACAGATGTCAAAACTCCCTACCTCCTCGGTTTCACGTTTCAAGGCGGATACTCCCTCGGGAACCTGATGCCGGAAGAGGCATTGAATGTATTCAACAAGGGGGCTTTCGACGGGTGGGCAATGATCTACATCTGGAACTACGACCCGGCGACAGGCAAGCCGCCCGAGGCGTACGCCGACAATATTGCCTGGCTGAAAAAGCGCCTCGCACCGGGCAAGCACATCTGGCCGGCGGTCAGTATTTGCCGCATCATTCAGCCCACTACGGAGTACCTGGAGGGAAACACCAAGTTTCACAAGATTCCGGGTATGGATCTGGAGAACGAGGCCGGCGTCCGGGAGATGTTCGAGCAGGAGTGGCGCAACGCCTGTTTGATTGCAAAGGAACTGGGATCTCCAGGGATCCTGTTTGACCCGGAATGGTACGGTAACTCTGAAATACGCTTTCCTGAAGAACTCGCGAAGATGCGCAACGAGGATGTTGCGACGACCCTGGCAAAGTGCCGGGCGTTCGGCGCGAGATTGACCGACATCACGGAAGAGGTCTACCCCGATTGTCACATCGTGACAATGTATACGGGATTTTACCAGCGACCGGAAATCAGGACCACCATTGCGCACATTCACCTGGGGATGATTCAGCGCGCGAAGGAACTCGGTTCGCGCCAGATGCTGATTGACGGCGGGGAACTCGGCCTGGGCTACCTGGCCACATCGTTTCCCGCCTTCCAGGAGCGCATCTATAATCGCTGGATAGAGACACGCGACGTGCTGGAGAAGTATCCCAACTACGAACTGGGTGGGGTGCTTGCCCCCTATGTGAGTCGCGAGCAGCGATCGTCCTGGGCAGGCGACAATCGCGTCGGAGATGAGAAGAGTCTGGAAGACTTCGTACCCCATTTCCGGGAGTTGCTCCGCAACTACCGCTATACCTGGATCTACGGAACTTCCCACGAAGGCAAGACCGGCTTCAATCCGTGGGAGGCCCGGCATTCAGCCATGATGGGCGACGCGATGGACCGGGCCAGGCGCACGACCCAACTTTCACCTCCCGACCTCGACCAGCTGTCCAGGCAGGAGGTCCCGGAAGGCGACAGGGGCTGGACGGCGGATCGACTGTCACACCTGCCCCGGAAAATTCTGGTGGACTGGGCGAATCCAGGGGAGATAGAAATCATCGGCAAGTACTATCGCGGCCAGGGCGCCGTACCGGAGACAGCGACGATTACCCCCGGTCCTTTCTCGGCACAGGGCAAGCAGTGGCATGCCTCGATCGAGTTTGATCGGTCTGATCTCGACAAGGACCAAAAAAGGTGGCCGGGGTCAGGAGTCAGCGCAAAGAATCTGCCACAGCCGGATCCGGGCGAATACAATACGGTCTGGACGGAAGTGTATAACGCCGGCGACAAGCCTCTCGAGGTTCGACTCGCCGTATTCATGCCGGGAGACAAGTCCGTGTTGGCGAACTCGTACGATGCCTACGTCACTGGAAATAATATTGATCCCGGCGAGTCACGGATATTGTACTGCAAAGATGTGAATGAACCGGTCGAAGCGGTCTCGGTGGCCACGGGACATCAACACGTGGATCGCATGAGCATTTATGTCAGCCCGGTTTATTTGACCAGGGCGGAGTAGAGCTGATTGAGGTGTTAGTGTTCGGGTTTCAGTGGGGCCTGTGACACTGTGTCACATTTTTCAATCTAAACACTAAATACTAAACACTCACAGCCCCCTGAACCCAACCACTCCACCCCCCCTCCTCCGCTTCTTCGGCATCGGCATCGCCGCCGCTGCAGCTACCTGGGCCGTACTGGCGTACGGCCATGCCTTGTCGGCCAGGCAGGCCACTCGCCAGGTGATCAAGACGGCGATGAACAGCGACGGAATCGGTGGAGGTCACGAGGTCTCCTGGGATACGATGGAGATCAAACAGTTCGAGGACTATGCTCGGAAACAGGGATGGGACGATACGGAATTGAGCGTTGTCCGCTTCGTTGGCGCTGACGACACCACCAAGTATATTGCGAGCCAGATCGCCGGGGAAAGCCCGGATGTCATCATCGCCTCGGATGCGCAAATCACCTTCTTCAATGACCACAACCTGATCGAGCCCCTGGATCCCTACCTGGAACAGTGGAGCGATTACCGGGAGGGAAATTTCAATGCCGAAATGATGGACGCCTGCCGGGGTCGCGACGGGAAACTTCTCGGCATCCCGGTATACGAAAACAGTCCGGCTGTGTTTGCCATTCGCCAGGACTGGCTGGACAACCTCGGCCTGGAAGCGCCCGACACATTTGCCGAGGCGAAGGAGATTTGGAGATCATTTACCTTTGACGATCCTGACGGAAACGGAAAGGATGACACGTACGGCTTCGGTCTGACCATGAGCCCCAAGGGGGGAGCCCACCTGCGGAATCTCATGGCGTTCATGCATGCCGCGCGCGTCTCCTGGTACCAGCTCGATGAGCAGGGTCGGTATGTGCCGATGTTCAACACACCTGATGCTGCGTTCGTGCTGAATTTCATGAAGTCCTGCTACGAGGAAGGGCTCTTTGGAGAGGATGTAATGTTCCGGTCCGACACCTCGGCCACACGACGATTCTTTGTCGATGCCGATGTAGGCATGTCGGGCCCGAACTTCGCTGACTGGTTTCCCAACCTGGCAAGCGTTTACGGCTTGAGCGGCAAGACCCGCTTTATTCCCTTTTTGTGGCAGAACGAGGAGGCCCGACGCCTGGACAAGTACGGGACCTTTACGTACTTGACGAGAATGCGCTGCCTCATGCGGGCCAGCGCCAACAAGGATCTCGGTTGGCGGTACATGGAGTACTTTTTCTCCCGCGAATGGATGAGCAAGTATGTCAGCCGCCGCGGACTTCCATTTATCCGTGGCCGGTATCTCGGCCAATTCGGCATTTTCAAAAGTGAGTCCCCCTGGAAAATGGTCCGCAATGATGTGATCCCCGAGATCCCGATCGACCCTGAAATCGTGGCACAGATCAAGCCGCTCGAGAAATACGTGCTTCGCATGCCGATGATGACCGAATGGCCGAAAGTTTCGACGGCGATCACCGAGGTGTTTGTCGACTACTACCTGGGCCGCTATCCCACCGCGGAGGACGCCCTGGACGAAGCGGAGGACCGGTTCATGGATATCGTGGAAGGGGCGGTACGTCCGGACCCGGGATTCGCACATTCCAGTTACAACAAAGGGGTTTATGAAAAGTAAGCGAAAGTACGTGTGGGTGGGCACAGTGATCGCGGTGACGGTGGCGGTCGGACTTCTGACGCCGCGCGTTCTTGGCATCCACCGGCTGCGTGGAGCGATTGCCCACTACGAGACCGCGGCGGCCGCCTACATGTTGTATGATGTCGAGAAGGCGAAGCAATTGTTCGAGGAAGTGGCCACGGAGTACAGCGATCTTCCGATAGGCGCTATGGCGGAGCTCAAGCATGCATTTCTGGTTTATGATGAAGACGGGGATCGCGAGGAGGCCAGGGAGTTATTCGAGCGGTTTGACGCGAGACATCCCGATCCCGTCCTTCACCTTCCCCTGACGCCTCAACGATTCGAATATTTCGGCGACGTGAGGCTGGTGGCCTGGTACTTTCTGGGAAAAATCGCGCAAGATGAGGGGAATGCCTCCGAGGCGCGATCGTGGTTTGAAAAAGTCGCCAAGACGGGCAGCAGCAACCCGTCAAACTTCATCCTGGCGGAATCGAAAGCGATTTTGATGAAGATGGCTCCGGCGGACTGAACTCTAACGTTGCAAATAATGAGCTATAAGAGCCCGGCCCGAATGACACTGACTGAAGGCCTCGTCATGATCCATTCATTCTCGGGAACGGCGGGGACCGCCGTCTCCAGGAATCCGTTAACGTCTTGAAATGTCTGAAGATGCGAAAATGGAGACGGCGGTCCCCGCC
>Ga0315336_1001124_pt1 | contig 57143 bp, 48 predicted proteins | sample ASW5metaG_FD_204512 | JGI IMG/M metagenome (GOLD analysis project Ga0315336, IMG submission 204512) | Ammonia-oxidizing marine archaeal communities from Monterey Bay, California, United States - ASW #5 | ecosystem: Environmental > Aquatic > Marine > Intertidal zone | place: USA: California...
GCTCGCCGAACCCGCCGTCGACATCGCCACGCTGGTGGCGCCGATCGGCGACCCTGCCGAACGCGACGATCCCAACGTGGTCAAGACTGCGCTCGACTTTGACCCGGCGCAAGCAGGCACAACAGCGACCGCGCGGGCGCTCTACTTTTCCCGCCAATCGGTGCCAGCCGGCGAGGGGCCCCTCTATCATCATATCGGCGTCTACGCCTTTCGCCGCGCCGCTCTCGCCCGTTTCGTGTCGCTGCCGCCCAGCGGGCTGGAACGCCGTGAACGCCTGGAGCAGTTGCGCGCCCTGGAAGCCGGCATGCGTATCGATGCCGCCCTGGTCGACACCGTGCCGCTCGGCGTCGACACCGAGGCAGACCTGGCTCGGGCTCGGGCGTTGCTGGGAAGCTAGATCGAGGCCTCTCCCGGTTGACCTCTCTTGCCTGGCTTTTTGGCTCTGCCGATCCATTGCCAGTCCAATTCAACCAAATTTTATTAGATTATCTGGTTTTTATAGGTTACGCCTATAATTCTGAATTCGGCGGACAATGATCATGCTTCGAGAGATTGGCGAGCGGATTCGCGTCGCACGCCGGGCGGTGGGGCTGTCACAGGCTGCACTGGCGGGTGCCGTCGGCGTCGCCCAGGCGACGGTCAGCGCCTGGGAAAGCGGCGTCCATGGTCCGAGCCACGAGCATTTCGAGGCGATCGCGTGGGCGGTCGGGCGCGGCCCGGGCTGGCTTGCCTTCGGCGACCGCGCCGGCGAGACAATGAGAACCACGGAGATATCGGCCATGAAACGCGACGCGCGCACCATCGCATTCCAAGGCGTACCGGGAGCCTATTCCCATCTCGCCTGCCGGATCGCGTTTCCCGATCTGGAGCCGGTCTCCTGCCGCACTTTTGAGGATGCTTTCGCGGCGGTGGAGGAGGGGCGGGCCGATCTCGGCATGATCCCGATCGAGAATTCGCTCGGCGGCCGGGTCGCCGACATCCACCACCTGCTGCCGGATTCGTCACTCTATATCGTCGACGAGCATTTCCAGCCAGTGCAGCACCACCTGCTCGCCGTCGAAAGCGCCACGCTCGACGGCCTGAAGAGCGTGCTGAGCCACGAGCAGGCGCTGGCCCAATGCCGTGGCCTGATCCGCGAACTTAGGCTCGACGCCGTGATCCGGGCCGATACGGCGGGTGCGGCGGCGGAGATCGCCGAGCGCGGCGATCCCAGCGTCGCCGCCATCGCCTCCGAACTGGCGGCGGAAATCCACGGGCTAACGTCGCTGCGCACCCGCATCGAGGATCGCCTCGGCAACACCACGCGCATGGTCGTTATGTCGCGGACCCGTGAGGAACCCGACCCCAAGGATGGAAACGCCATCACCAGTCTGGTCTTCCAGGTGCGCAGCGTGCCGGCGGCGCTCTACAAGGCGCTCGGCGGCTTCGCCACCAACGGCGTCAACATCACCCGCCTGGAGAGCTATATCAGTGAGGCGATGTCGGGCATCGCCCAGTTCTACATCGATATCGAAGGGCATCCCTCGGACAAGTCCGTCGACCACGCTTTCAACGAGCTGCACTTCTATTCGACCAAGATGAAGATCCTCGGCGTCTACCCCGCGCATCCATTTCGCCGCGAGAGTTGAGCGCGCCCAATTTGCCCCCTCGCGCCCTCCCAACCAGACGGCGATGCGAACTAAGGTATCGCCCCGAGGCGTTTCAGGGCCGCGCGCGAGGCCGCGTGATCGGGGGCTAACCCAGCCGCCTTTCGATAATCGCGGATCGCCTTTTGCGGCTGCCCCATCTTCTCATGGGCCCAGCCTCGCGCTCGATAGCCGGCGGCATCCCGCGGCTTCAATCCGATGAACTCGTCGTAGTCGCGAACGGCTTGGCGATATTGCTTCAGCCGAGCATGCGCCCGACCGCGCATCAAATAGGCCCGCGCGTCGTTGGGATTGAGTCGGATGGCTTGGCGGAAATCCTGGATGGCGCTGCGATATTGCCGGAGGTGCGCATAAGCCACGCCGCGGTTGAAATAGGCGCCGGGATCTCTGGGGTAGTAGAGACGCAGGGCTTCCGTGTAATCCCGTACCGCACGGTGAAACTGTCCCAACGCCGCATAGGCCTCGCCGCGGCGGCCAAAGGCAAAGGGGTCGTTCGGCTTTCGTCGGAGATAAGTGCTGAAATCCCGAATCGCAGGGCGATACCGTTTCAAATGGGCCAAGGCCGCGGCGCGATTGAAATAGGCGGCGGCGCCGGACGGGTCGAAGCGAATGGTAGCGTTGTAGTCCCGAATTGCCTGGCGATGGCGCCCGATTTCTCGGTAGGCGTTGCCGCGAATGAAATAGGCGTTGGCGGATTTGGGATCGGCTCGGATGGCGAGATCGAAGTCGCGAAAGGCGCGCGTGCGCTGTTTCAGGTGCAGGTAAGCCTGGCCGCGCGCCAGGTGGAACCCCGCCAGTTTGCGCCCAACAGTCGCCCCGGATCGAATGTGCTCCGTACAAGTCTGGATTTGTTTTCCAGGAGATGTCGGATCAAAGCACGCATCAGCAGCGGCCCAAGCCGGACCTGCCAGCAACAACCCCAAATACACAAGCAGCATGCGCATGATTGACGTCGGAGTTTCGCGTTTGCAAATCGCCGAATGTGGATCCTAACTCAAATCGGCCCTGAGGTTCGCGGAGATGCCGGCTGGAGGTTCGGATCGGACGCTCGCGATAAAAATGCAGTTTCCTCTGATAAGGATTGAGATACGATTTCCAACGGTATTGGAGTTTGTCTTGGGGGTATCGGTCAACGGCATGCCGCGCTGGCTGCGGATAGTCTTGCTGGTGCTGATCTATGGCGGCCTGCTGGCGCTTGGTCAGTGGGGCAGCGGCTGGATGATCGACCTCATCGGTATGGAGTTGGGTGCCGGTACCCGGTCATATGATCTGTATGTCATGACCGTGGGCGTCGTGCTTTACGCCGCATTGTTGGCGATTCCATTCGTCCCGGGTATTGAAATCAGCCTCGCCCTGTTTGCGGTTTTCGGCTCAAAAGTCGCGTTGGCAATATATGCCGCCACGGTGACGGCGCTCGCCATTTCCTGGCTGATCGGGCGAATGCTTCCGGTCGGGCTGATCGCCAAACTCTTCGGGTCGATGGGCCTACAGCGGGCCAAGGAGCTGGTCCTGAAACTCGAACCCTTGAGCGCCGTGCAACGACTCGATGTTCTGTTCGAGCACGCGCCGAAACGCGTCGTGCCACATCTCCTGAAGCATCGCTACATCGCCGTCATCGTCGCCCTCAACGTTCCCGGAAACGCCATTATCGGTGGCGGCGGCGGCATCGCATTGCTGGCTGGCATGAGCGGGGTATTCAGCTTTTCGCGTTTTCTTGCATCGGTGTGTTTGGCGGCGCTGCCCTTGCCGCTATTCGTCGTCCTTATCGGACTTTGACCATATCTGGCAGCCGGTTGCGCGCCATCGTCCGGCGCGCACGACGATCTTTTATCAGCCCCTGCGGAGCAACGGCTAGAACGGCAGGTGGTGAGAAAACACTGAAGAATTCGCGACCTGCCATTGGGGGTGGTAGCAATCGCGCGAAACGCGCAGTATATCGTGGCGTGCGGTGCCCGAAGGCGGTGGCTGCCGCACGGATCTGGCTGGGCCAGGCGGAACGGATTTCATCGGTACGGGGATAGCGACATGCGCAAATACCTTCACATCAACCTGAACGACAAGTCGGTCAAAACCGAAGAGCTACACGGCGAGGACATCCTCAAGGTCGGCCGGCACTTCATCGCCAAGACGCTCTTGGCGAAGGGCGCGGCGAAGGTCGATCCGCTGTCGCCGGAAAACCCCCTGATCTTCTCCGCCGGTCCCTTCGCCGGCACCAATTTCTCCAACGCCAATCGCCTGAGCGTCGGCTGCAAGAGCCCGCTCACCGGCGGCATCAAGGAAGCCAATGCCGGTGGCACTTTCGCCTTCGCCCTAGGCCAGCTGGAGATCGCCGGCTTCACGCTTGAAGGCGCGCTCTCCGACTGGGCTGTGATCCGCATCCCCAAGGAGGGCGAGATCACGTATGAGGATGCCAGCCCCTACATGGGCAAAGGTAATATCGAGGCCGCCAAGCTGCTCTTCGAGACCTACGGCGACAAGGTCAGCATCGGCCTGTGCGGACCGGTCGGCGAGTATCTGGGTTTGATGTCCGGCATTGCTTTCACCGATCCCGAGGGCCGGCCCGAACGCCTTGCCGCGCGCGGCGGCGTCGGCGCCGTCATGGGCTCCAAGAAGGTCAAGGCCATCGTCGTCGACAGGGCCAAGATGCCGACCTTCCACGACCGCAAGAAGGTCATGGGCGCGGTGCGCGAATACGGCCAGTTGCTCTCCGAAGACCCGGCGATCGAGGCCTTCACCAAATACGGCACGGCCATGATGAGCGACTTCATCAACAAGGTCGGCGGCCTGCCGACAAAGAATTTCAGCGCTGGTTCGGCACACGACAAGGAGCAAGAAGGCCGCTTCAAGCTCGGCGGCGACTTCATCCACGACCAGAATACTGAGCGCGGCGGCCACACGGCACATGCCTGTATGCCGGGCTGCATGATCCAGTGCTCCAACATCTATGTCGACAAGGACGGCAAAGAGATCGTCTCGCCGCTCGAATATGAGACCATCGGGCTCATGGGCACGAATTGCGGCCTGGATGATCCTGACGACGTCGCCCTCGTCAATCACTACGCCAACGACCTCGGTGTCGATTCCATCGAGGCCGGCGCCACGCTCGGCGTCCTGATGGCGGCGGGCGAGGGTGAGTTCGGCGACGTCGATTTCATGGTCGCGGCCCTGAGGGATATGGGCAAAGGCAATGAGCGCGGCCGCATCCTGGCCCAGGGCACAGGCCGCGTTGGCGAGCACTACAAGGTCAAGAACGTGCCGGTGATCAAAAACCAGGGCATCAGCGCTTACGATCCGCGCGTCATTGAGGTGACCGGCATCTCGATGATGGTTACCGCCCAGGGCGCCGACCACACGGCGGGCAACCTTCCGGCCTTCCGCGCCAAGGACAAGTCGACGGAGGAGCTTGTGGAGGCGAGCTTGGAGATCCAAGAGGTCTGCGCAACCGCCGATTCTCTTGGTCTATGTCTGTTCGGGCGCTCGGTAACCAACGAGCATTTCGACATGATCGCCCAAGCCCTCAACGACGCCCACGGCACCGACATCGAAGTCGACTTCTTTCAGAAGCTGGGCCGCGAAGCGCTGGTGATGGAGTGGAAGTTCAACAAGGAGGCCGGCTTCACCGAGAAGGACGACGAATTGCCTGAGTTCTTCTTCACAGACGCCCTGGCGCCCAGCGGCCTGGTCGCGCGCCACCGCAGCGCCGATGTCAACAAGAGCCTCACAAAGCTGCTCGACGGGTAAGGGCAGCGCGTAACTGCGGCCATCGGTATGCCATCCTCCATTTGACGGGGAGGGGGTCAGTCATGTCGCTCGCTTCAGCGGCCAGTATTTGCGTCGGTGCCTAGGTCAGCGCCTTCGTTCAAACATGCTGGTCGATGAGGATCGGGTTGCCGTCGGGATCGACGACCATGCAACTCGCCGGGTCCGACGTCGCTTCGTCGGCTTCAATGGTCATCTGTACGCCGTTCGCTTTCAGCCGCCTCTGGATTTCTCGTATATCGGTGAATTTATCGAGCGTCTGTCCCGCGGCGTCCCAGCCGGGATTGAAGGTCAACGTGTTCCTCTCAAGCATGCCCTGAAACAGACCGACCACGCAGCTGGGGCTTTTCATGATCAGCCAGCCCTGGCTCGCGTCGCCGCCGACGGCCTCAAATCCAAGCGTCTCGTAGAAGGAGCGAGAGGCGGAGAGTTCCTTGACGGCGAGGCTTACGGAAAAATTTCCAAGATCCATCTTGTCCCCCGATGTTGACATGCGGTGCGTTGCGCCCGCATCGCAAATGAATGGGCGCGTAACAACCGCCCGGCGGGTTGAATGCGTGATTTCATCGCTTCGAGACGGTAGTTTCATCGCACAACCCTGCGGCAGTCAAAGACAGGACATCCCATGAGCCTTGCGGTCGCGATCCAGATGGACCCGGTCGAGGCGGTCGACATCGACGCCGACAGCACCTTCGTGCTGATGCTGGAGGCGCAGGCGCGCGGGCACCGGCTCTATTACTACCTGCCCCATGCCTTGAGCTTTCGCGACGGCAAGTTGACGGCGCGCGCACAATCGCTGGAGCTACGCCGCGAGAAGGGCAACCACGCCAGCGCCGGCCCCATTGAAGAGATCGATCTGGCGGCCATGGACGTCGTGTTGATGCGCCAGGACCCGCCTTTCGACATGGCCTACATTACGGCCACGCATTTGCTGGAGCACATCCATCCCGAAACCCTGGTGGTCAACGACCCGGCCCATGTCAGAAACGCGCCGGAAAAGCTTTTCGTCACGCACTTCGATGGCCTCTTGCCGCCGACGCTGATCACCTCCGACCACGATGAAATCACCGCGTTCCGCACCGAGCACAAGGACATCATTTTGAAGCCGCTCTTCGGCAATGGCGGAGCGGGCGTCTTCCACGTCACACCGGAGGACGAAAACTTCTCCACGATGCTGGAGATGTTCACCGAGCTCTACCGCGAGCCCATCATCGCCCAACGCTACCTGCCGGAGATCCGCCAGGGAGACAAACGCATCATCATCGTGGACGGGGAGCCGGCGGGCGCGGTCTCGCGCATGCCCAAGGAAGGCGAAGCGCGCGCCAACTTCCATGCCGGCGGCGCGGCCGAAGCGGCCGACCTCACCAAGCGCGAGCGCGAAATATGTTCGGCCATCGGCCCTGCGTTGCAGGAGCGCGGGCTCATTTTCGTCGGCATCGATGTGATCGGCGACTATCTGACCGAGATCAACGTCACTTCCCCGACCGGCATCCAGGAGATCAACCGTCTCTCGGGCACCAAGATCGAGGCTGACATCTGGGACGCTATCGAAAAGCGCTTCAAAAGCCGCCGAGCGAATTAGCGGCGAGCGATCACCGACGCCACCTGATCACACACTATCGTTCGTTCGCGGCCGGCAGTTCTGACAGTGGTGAGCCGTTTTCGAAAGGGTCCAAACGGGTCTTTGCTTCCGCCAGAAACCATTCGACCACCGCAAGCGGAACGCCATGGAGTTTACCGTTGATGGTTACGGTGTGATCCGCATCGCACCGAAAGACCTCGGCAACGAACTCCTGCATGTTATCGATTAACTCACATCCCAATCCATCACGGACCACATCTGAAGCGATCTGAAGTTTGTAGCCGCGCATGGTCGACAGTTCCTGGGTGATGCCCGGTCCAACCGGCTGACTTTACGATCCTTGCCCGGGCCCTTTTAAATCCGCCGCAGTTTCGAGCAACAAACCGGTCCATGGCTCCGGTCGCGGCGCCGGGCCTTCACGCAGAAACCAATTGACCCACCGGCATTTGCGCCGCTTCACCTGTCGGTCGCGACAGATAGAACTCGGCGTGAAGATACCCCTCGGATTCCTTCCCGGTCGGGTCGATGCCCAGATCGCTTAGCTGTTCGAGTACACGTTCCTGCTCTTCCGCCGAGGTGAAGCGGCGCTGAAGAAAGGTGCGGCCCTCGAGTTTCTCGGTCACATAGTCCTGCTCGCTCAGGGTCTGCTCGATAGCGTCGAACGGAAACATGCGGAGCACGAAGTTCGCCTGCCAGGCCGGGCCGTCGCGCGTGATCGCAGGCAACAAACGATTGAAGCTCTTGTCGGTCACGTAGCCGACGCATCCCGTCGACGTCACCAGATCGACCGGCGCAAGGTCTTCGCGCGCCGTCCCGGTCAGGGCCTCATTTTCGAGATTGCAGGAAAGACCCTCATCCAGCAGCCCCGCCCCCTCGGCAAAGGCAACGGCGTTCTCTGCCTGGTCGAGGCCAATGACCTCGAGGTCTTCGACGTGATCGAGATTGGCAAAAAACTGACGATCGTTCTCCACGACTTCCTCCGGCGTGGCGTCCGCCAGCCCGTCCCTTCCCCAATGCGCGTAGAGCTCGGGCATCGACAGGTCGTGTTTCAGCAGAGCCGCATTTATGCCGTAGGAGCAGCCGAGGTCGAGTACGTGAACCGTACCTTCCCGGCGTCGCCGCAATTGCGCAATCACGGCCTGGAATATGGGCTTCGCTGCGCCCGGAATGGCATAGCCGACTTTCCTCAGCTCTCGAAAATAAGCCCTCGGATCACGCTGGTTGTAGATGTGATCCATGTCGGATTTGGCATCGTTGATCTCTTCGTAGTCGGCGTCGCCGGTCATTGATCCCCGCTGTTGTATTCGCGATGGATGCGTCGAATTGGTTTGCGGGTATTACGCAACGGTTATCGACCGCCACTCCCCGCTCTCAACACGCGCAAAACCGAAATCGCCCCGCATTGGCGGGACGGGATCGGACATCGTGATGTGGGCTTGTTTGGCAAGCTTAACATATCGCCAGCCAGATTTGTAATCGACGCCGCGGATAAACCGGAGCGGCGGTACTTCCAACCCTCAAGAACACTTGACCGCCGGTGATCTTGCTCGACCGCGGTGTTCCGGCCTAGGCTCCGATGCAGGCTGCGGCGGCAGCATCCAAGTCCCGCCTGACGCTCGCGCCCATGCGCGGCGTTGGCGGGGGTCTTACAGGAAAGAAGGTTTGTTATGAGCATCAGCGATATTCGCGCCCTTACCTTTGATACCGGCGGCACGATCCTCGATTGGCATACCGGTTTCTCCAACGCCTTTGCGGTGGCGGGCAAGAAGCGCGGCATCAAAAAGGACTGGGCCGCGATCACCAACGAGCTGCGCCGGCGCTCCCTCAAGGCGATGTTGAACCTGGGCGAGCACGAGCCGCCGGCTTACACATTCGACGGTGCACATCGCTTCACGGTGGAAGCTTTGGTGAAAGAAGAAGGCCTCGACGCCTTCACCGATGAGGACATCCACGCTATTGCCTATGAGGCACCGCACAGCTTCCAATGCTGGCCCGATTTCCCGGCAGTGCTGCCCAAGCTGCGCGGCAAACTCACCGTCGCCTCCTTCACCATCCTCTCCTACCTTCTGATCATCGACACGGCGAAGAAGAACGGCCTCGCTTGGGACGCAGTGTTTTCCTGCCAGGGCATCGGCAAGTACAAGCTGTTGCCGGAATCCTACCAGACGGTCGCGGAATATCTGCAGCTCGATGTCGGCCAGGTCTGTATGGTGGCCTGCCACAATTTCGATCTGGACGCGGCGAAATCGGTGGGCTTCAAGACGGCTTTCGTGCGCCGCCCCGACGAATGGGGGGCCGAGGGTCCGCCCGATCCCGAGCCCAACCCCGCCCACGACATCATCGTCGACGACTTTCCGGGTCTGGCGAAGGCTTTGGGGATCTAAGGAACGGGGATGATCACGATCGAACGTGCGGCGTTTACCGCCGTGCTAGTTGCAAGGCCCGCCGCTGGCGAAGTCAAAATGTGCCAACGACGGTCCTTGCCCCCCCCGCACTGCCTAGGCAGCACGCAGCTCGTGCTTCCCCGCCTGCATCGCATCATCGATCGCGGTCTTGCCTGGAACATCTCCGACCGGCGGAAAAAGGTCCCGCCGCCGGCGAAGGCCAATACCCTGCAGCCTTGCCAGCGACGGTCCTTGCCCCCCCGGGCTACCTAGGCAGCACGCGGTTCGAAAATTTCGTTCGCTCATCTGTCGGACTTTCCCGACCTCGATCTCTTGCGGACCCGGCGCTGCCGATCGATTTCCCGCGCGTTGAGCACCATGCGCTGCCGCTCTTTCGCCGTTGGCGGGAAGGTTTCCTCAGCCAAGTCCCGACCGGCAGCTTCCAGCATGGCAGTCATCGACACGCCGCTTGCGTCACAGAATCGACGCCATCCAGCGGCTGATTCCGGCGATATTCTGGCGGTGATGACAACACGCCCCTCGCTTTGTTCGTCGTAGTCGGCCACAGTCCGTCCTCGTAGTTTCAATACAATGATATTAGGAGCATATCATTGCGAAAAGGTTTAGCCCAATGAAAATAGATAAATCAAGCAAAAGATAGAAGCGACTAGTTGCAGTCGGATTTATATGTCACCTGCGATTTGATCGCACAAGTAGGCATTGTTACGTATGACGAACGCGGAGCGGCAATCCGGGTGTCGAGCCCCGCCGCCCCCCGGCTGGTCCGGAGTGGTCGCAAGGCCGAACCCCGTCGAGCCCGGTCGAACTCGGTAGAGCTCTGTAGAGCTCTGTAGAGCTCTACAGAGCCGATGAATATTCTCAAATCGGCAACTGAACGCGACTAGACGTATATCAAAGCACATTGCTTTAATCATTTGGAAATGGTTTAAGTCGTCTATTGATAGATGCATCTAGTAGCACTATACGAAAATCTATTGTCGCAGATGCGGGCCGGGGGGAACCATGGGCGCAATCATTGTCGTAGATACAAATCGGTCGGTCAGGGCCACGGTGTCCGGCATCATCGACTATCGCGAACGGACACTAATCCGCACCGATGTCGCGGCAACCTGTCGCACGAACAGCATAAACCACGTTCTCGTGGACTATTGCGAGAGCGAGATCAAAATGACCACGGCCGAGCATTATTCTTACGGAGCGTCTTTTTCCGACGCCGGGTTTCCTGACGAGACCTGGCTCGGCGTCATCCTTGAGGATGAAGTGATGCGGAGCACCTTGGCATTGTTTTCGATCGCGGTCGCTCAGTACCGCGGAATGCAGATCGAGGTATTCCCCAACGATCGAACCGCGGATATGGCGCTTAACGCCAAACTGCTCGCCTCCCGGTGCCAATCGCTAGTGGACTGAGCCGCCCGGGCCACAAGGCGCTGCAGCCTCAAACCGCCTTCGATCTGCCACCGGCCATCAATGCACAGTTGAATGCGGAACAAATGATCTGCGGTTTAGGAGCGTTTGCGATCGCGCCGCGCCCGATCGACCCCTCGTGCCCTCGTTACCATGCGCCGGCTCACTTTTGTAGTCGGAGACAAAGGCTCTTCTGCCAAGTCGAGGCCCGCGACCTCCAGCATCGAGGCCAACGAAATGCCGTTTGCGTCGCAGAAACGGCGCCAACCCTTCGCCGCGTCTGGCGACACCTTTGCCGCAATGACGATTCGCTCTTCCGTCGTTGGTTCCGCTTCCGGCATGGCTCGCCCCTGTCACTTTGGTTGCATAACTCACCGTAAGTACTATCCAAGTAAAGCTTTAACAAAATGGAAGGAGTTGGAACCTAATAAATATATATGCTAATAGTAGCAACTAATCAAAACTAGGCTTGGATAGGGTTAGGTACATTCATGGGCAGCAGAATTGACGTTGAGGCGGACCGAATTGTACACGCTACCGTGACCGGTTCGATTGATCACGACGAAAGGGTACAGATCCGTAGCGATGTTGCAGAGGTCTGCCGCAAGAATGACATTCTTCACGTCGTCATCGATCACCGCTCAAGCGACATCGAAATGTCGACCATCGAACACTATTCCTTCGGAGAATCGTTTGATGCTGCTGGTTTCCCCGATGACACGTGGATCGGTGTCATCCTTCACGATCAGGTGATGGCGAGCACAATGGCGCTCTTCTCGATCGCGGTGGCACAAAGTCGCGGGGTGCAAGTAAGTGTGTTCGCCGACGAGCGTACTGCAAACTTCGCAGCCAATGCCAGGCTGGACGCTCCGAGTTGTTGACGGCCCCCGGCCTGCGCCGGGACGGTCAAGCTGTATTATTCTTGTGACGTTGACGCGCGGACGATGCCGTGGCCCGACACCGCCAGCGCCTATTTCTCGGCGCCGGCCTGTGCTCCAGGCCGCATCTCATATGTCGTTCGTTTCGTCTTTGCGATTTCGATCCCGGCGGAGGGGCTACGAACGCTTGCGAACCCGGCGCTCCCGGTCGACTTCGCGGGCTCTGCCAATCATGCGCTGGCGCGCCTCTACAGTTGGCGGCAAGGATTCGTTCGCCAGTTCCAAACCGGCAATTTCCAGCATCGACGTCAATGATACGCCATTGCCATCGCAAAACTGCCGCCAGCCTTCAGCCGCATCCCGGGATACTTTTGCGGTGATGACGACTCGTTCTTCGGAAGATCCATCCTTATCGGCCACTGTCCACCCTCATTTTCAAGCGTTCAATGTAGAAGCAACATACCACTTCATCATGCTTAAGCAAAATGAAAATAGTTTAAACTTGACAATATTAGTTGCTAATAGTAGCACCTTAATCGAACATTCTCCTATAAGTCCCCAGGATATCATGGAATTCAGGATCGAGGTCGAACCGAAAAGGGTCGTCAAGGCGACGGTATCCGGTGCCGTTGGCTATTACGATCGGACGCGCATCCGCAACGAAATCGCCCGAGCCTGCACGGCCAACGGCGTGCGGCATGTGCTCGTCGATCACTCCGAAAGTGTGATCAAAATGACGACGGCGGAGCACTACTCCTATGGTGCATCGTTTTGCTCAACCAACTTCCCCGACCGCATGTGGTTCGGCATCATCCTCCAAGAAGAGGTGATGGCGAATACGTTGGCCCTTTTCTCGATTGCCGTAGCCCAGAATCGCGGAATCAGGATGGACGTATTCGCCAATCACCAAAACGCCAACTTCGCCCTCCACGCCCGGCTGAACGCGGCCCATTGCTGACCGCGATCGCACAGCATAGCCAAACGGCATAACTGCACGGCAACGAGACGCAATCGCGGCATCATGGCAACACTCCACGGACCCGGCATCGACCAGCCGGGCCGCGATTTACACGACTTGGGTATCAGCGAACCGCGATACCGAACGGTCCTGCGTTCACGTCCGGCCACGCTGTGTCGTTGAGAGACCGGTTCAGTCGCCGTCGAACCGGAACGAGATTTTCACTTTGGCGCGGTAAGCTTTGATCTTGCCGTTCTTGAGCACCATGTCGAGGTCGTTGATCTCGGCCACTCTCAAATCACGCAACGTCTTGCTGGCGCGTTTGACGGCCACGGCAGCCGCCTGCTCCCACGACTCCTTGCTCGTACCGACGACCTCGATGAACTTGTAGACGCTGTCCGCCATCGTCATATCCTCCCTGGGTTTTATAGGCGCAAAGGCCCGACGGTATCGGGCTCGAATTCCGACCTTAACATGTGTGTCCCGACAACGAAGCGCTGAACGCTCGGGCGCGCATCGATGCCAAGGATCCATCGCGGCGCATTCCGATACCGCCGACCGCATAAGTCTGTTGCAGAACCTTAAGGGCTTGCTTCCGACGCCACGGTCAATGACAGCTGTCGTTTGAGGGTCTCGTCGAACGGTTTTCCGAGAATGTTCGCGTAGGGCGTCGGCGAGGAAGGGCGAGCGGAGGCTGTTATCCGAAGCGGCTTCTGAAGCGCCTGCTGCCCGATCAACAGGATTTGGCGTCGCAATCCATCTTTCTCGATCTGCAGGACACGTCGTAGATCCTTCGCCAAGTTTCCTTTCGCCATTTCTGGCGAAATCCGATTCTGTCTCGCCACATAATCAATAAAGTGTTTGGCCGCGCCGCGGGTCGAGACCTTCAGCGTGGCGCTTACGAGGGTGTGTTGCAACCTTTCGGCGTCGGTGAATTCCAACGCCATCCGCTTGAAGTTACCGGTGGTCCAGTTGAGTTTGGCGCGCCCCACATTGCCTCCGTCGAAGGCAAGTTCTGCCGCGAGGGACTGCCTTTTCCGATCGAACGTGTAGGAAATACCAAGATCGATCGCGGCTCGCTCAAGGCCCGAATCGCGCAAGATCGACGCCAATTCCTGGCCAAGCGCACCAGGACTGGCCGACGCCCGCTTCAGCAAGATCGTCGCCTTGTGTGGCGGGAAATGATCCCAGTCGATATCACGGACATGGACCTCGGAGATCCTGATTTTTTGAGGTCGCGCCGTGCCGGAGACGCGCGGTAAAATAACGACCTTCCTTATGACGAAGGTATTCTTGGTGTCACCGGCAACGACGCTTTCATATTTCACGTCGGCGCGGGCGCCAACGCCGAACACTGCAAGCAAGCCCTTTATCCTACCTTTGACTTCGGCGACGCGCCGGGCCTCTGTCTCGCGCTTCTTGCTCTCAATTTCCGCCTTGCGCCGCGCTTCCTCCGCCGCGCGCCGGCCCTGCTCGGCGGCGATCCGGCGTTCCTCGCTTTCCTGGTAAGCGGCCCAACCCCAGTATCCGCCGCCCACCAAGACGAGCACGACCAGCGCTGCCGCCAACCAAAGGAATACAGAGCTTGAGCGTTTTGATTTCTGCTCGATCATGGGGGAACTGGGCGGTGCTTGGGGCGGTGCTTGGGGCGGTGCTTGGGGCGGTGCTTGGGGCGGTGCTTGGGCCAGGATCGTTGCGCCGTCTGGAGCGGTGCGTTCGATATCGGCTGCCAGTTCCGGCCCGGCGACGATCTCATTGCCCCGGGCTACGCCAACCAGTTTCCGGAAGGCGGCCACCGTCTGCGGCCGATCCTCGCCTTTGACCGCGAGTGTTGCGTCGACCGCCGCCAGGAAACCTTCGCTGTACTGACCGCGCCCCACCTTCATTGCCGGGACAGTGTCGTCATCGGCGATGCGGTCCGTCGCTTCGGGCGGCGGAGCGCCTGATATCGCGCGATAGAGCGTGGCACCCAAAGCATAAAGGTCGGTCCATGGACCTTGCTTGACCTTGCTCGAATACTGCTCGAACGGCGCGTAGTGGCCGCTGACTATGGCAGTCAGGCTTTTGCTCTGCTCGCCCAGGGCCAATCGCGCCGAGCCAAAGTCGAGCAGAACGGGCGAGCCATCATTGCGGATATAAATGTTGGCCGGCTTTATGTCGCGATGCAGGAAGCCGGCTCCGTGCACGGCCTCCAGGCCATCAAGGATCGGCTCAAGGATCTCGCGAATTTCGGATTCCGGCAGCGTCCGGTCGCGTTTCAGAATTTCGTCGAGGCTCTGTCCTTCGACATACTCCATGACCAGATAGGCGCTGCCGTTGGACTGAAAGAAACGGTGGACGGTGATGATGTTGGGATGGCGAAAATTGACGAGCGTCTGCGCCTCGTCCCGAAAACGTCCAATTCCGTACTCGAAGTCGTCCTGATCGCTGCTGCTCGCGGCGTGGACCGTGATCCCCGCCTTGTCCCGCACCGCAATGCCGGCCGGCAGGTATTCCTTGATCGCAACGCGCCGCTTCAGGTCGATCTCGTCCGCGAGATAGGTGATCCCGAACCCGCCGGCACCAAGCAACCCAACGACGCGATAGCCCTCGAACTCGAAGCCCGTGGGCAAGGCGTTATGATGATCCTTGGCCAATACCAACCCTTCGATCGAGCGAGAGCACTAAAGGCTACAAGGGCCAGGCAATGCTTTCAAGCGAGTGGCGGCGGTTCACCCCGCCCTCGCGCCGACCTTTTCCCGCAGCGCCGCCACCGCGTCGGGATTGACCAGCGAGCTCGTATCGCCGGGGTCCTCGTTCAGATAGACCGCGCGAACCACACGGCGCATGATCTTCATATTGCGGGTCTTGGGCAGGTCGCCGGCGAATACGATATCCTTGGGCCGGAAGGGGGCGCCCAAGCCGCTCACCACCGCTTGGCTCAGCGCATCGGCGACCGCGCGTTCCTCCCGCGCGCCGTCGGCCCCCAGATCGTCCTTGGCCACGCAGACGCAGACGATCGCCGTGCCCTTGATCGGATCGGGCGCGCCGACCGCCGCAGCCTCCTTCAGGAGCCCGGTGCCGAGCAGCAGCGATTCGATCTCCGCCGGCCCCGTCCGCTTGCCCGCGATCTTCAGCGTGTCGTCGGAGCGGCCGTGAATGAACCAAAATCCATCGGCATCCTTTGAGGCAAAATCGCCGTGCAGCCACATGCCGGGGATCTTCCGCCAATAGGTTTCGAGATAGCGGTCCTCGTCGCGCCAGAGGCCCCGCGTCAAGCCGATCGAGGGCACCCGCATGACCAGCTCGCCGACCGTGCCGGCCGGCACCGGCGCTCCGTCCATGTCGACCACCTCCGCCCCCGTCCCAGGCACCCTGCCGACGAAGGAGCAAGGCTTCATCGGATGGATCACCGTGGACGAAACGAGGCCGCCCATCTCAGTGCCGCCCGAATAGTTGAGCAGCGGCAGCTTCGACTTGCCTACCTTCTCGAAAACCCAGTTCCACGAATCGGGGTTCCAGGCCTCGCCGGTGGACACGAAAGCGCGCAGGCTGGAGAGATCGTGGCGCGCCAACACGTCGCCTTCGGCCGCCATGAAGCTGCGCGCGATGGTCGGGGCGAGGCCCAGATAGCTGACCTTCTGGTCGTCGACCACGCGCCACATGCGGTCGCCCTCGGGGTAGTTGGGCGCGCCCTCGACCAGCACCACGGTGGCGCCGACCACCAGGGCGCCGAATACCATGATCGGGCCGACCAGCCATCCCATATCCGACATCCACATGATCCGGTCGTCCGGCTTCAAGTCCATGCAGATCGCCATGTCGAGCACCGTCTTGACCGGAAATCCGCAATGGCTGTGGACGACGCCCTTGGGCTTGCCCGTGGTGCCAGAGGTGAAGACCAGCAGGAAGGGGTCGTCGGCCGGCACCGCGCGTGTTGGCGTAGTGCCGTCCTGCGCGGCGGCCAGATCGTCCCACCAGTGATCGCGGCCCTCGACCCACTCGTGAGGCGCCGTCACATGCCGCTTGACGATGACGTGCTTCAGGGATGGCGCCGATTTGGCCGCCTCGTCGATCACCGATTTGGCGCCCGCGACCTTGCCACGCCGGGGAGCGCCGTCGACGGTCAGAACCGCCACGGCCTCTGAATCGTTGAGCCGCGTGACGATCGCGTCCGCTCCGAAGCCCGAGAAAAGCGGCATCACGATGCCGCCGATCTTCGCCACGGCCAGGAGGGCGGCTGCAGCATGGGGAATGTTCGGCAGGTACATCGCCACCACGTCGCCCTGCCCGATGCCCAGTTCGAGCAGCGCTCCGGCGAGCTTGGCGGTTTCGCGGTGGAGATCGCCGTAGCTCCACACCGCGAGGCTGCCATCCTCGCCCTCCCACGAAATCGCGGGCTTGGTCTCGGTCGGCGTGCCCAGCCATTTGTCGCAAGCATTGATGGCGACATTGGTCGTGCCGCCAATGCACCAGCGGACATGCTCCGGCCCGTCGCTATCGTCAAGCACGGCGCTGTATGGCTCCACGAAACGGTAATCGATGAATTTCAGCAGCTCGTCGTTGAACCAGCCAGGCTCTGCATCGGCGCGGCGCTGCAGCGTTTCGTAGTCGGGCACGCCCAAGGCTTCCATGAACGCCGTCAGCGTCGCGCCCCTGACGACCTCGGAACTCGGCCGCCAAACGATCTCGTCGTTGTCCATCTGCTCCAGCCCTTCACCCCGCGGCGGCCAACTGCCGCCGTTCACCGTTATCGACGCCCGCAGGATAGTGGGAACCCAAGGCGTCGAACACCGGCTTGTTGGAGGCCGCAAATCCTACGCGTTTGTTGGCAAAAATGCCCGCTCGATCAATCATTGCCGCGTTGGTTCGGGCACACCCCTCGACTCAGAATGCAACCTCTGATAAGCGAATACTCGCAATGGTTGGATTCCGCGAAACGCTCGATCATTCCCGCCTCGAGCGATTTTATGACTACTGGCAGCGACAGATACCCGGCAACGGAATGTTGCCGGGCCGGCAGCATATCGACCCGATCGATATCCCCCTGCTGATGCCATGGGTCTATTTGACCGATGTGGAGCGCGAGGGCGACGATCTGCGTTTTCGCCATCGCCTCGTCGGCACCAGGCTCGCCGAGCGGCTCGGACGCGAGGCGACCGGGAGGTATTTCGATGAAATATATCCCGAGCCACATCTGGCAGGTATTGTCTCGAACTGTGAGACGGCCGTCCAATCCGGCCAGCCGCATTTCTACCGCACAGTCCTTCCCATTCCCTACAAAGACGGGGTCGACAACATCTCCTATTCGCGGCTGCTCTGCCCGATGGCGTCAGACGGCAGCTCGGTCGACCTGCTGGCGGGCGTGCTGGTGTTCCACGACGAGGACGAATGGGGAGCGCCGACGCGATTAGAATGAGCGATGATTACGCATGAGTGGGCGTGGCGCGCCGCGGATCGTCTCCCTGCTCCCAAGCGGCACCGAAATCGTCTGCGCGCTTGGCTTTCGCTCGACGTTGGTCGGGCGCAGCCATGAATGCGATTTCCCCGCCGGGCTCACCGAGCTGCCGGTGTTGACCGCGAGCGCGGGTGAGGACGAAGGCCGCAGCTCGGCGATCGATCTTGAAATAAAGGCGCTCGTGGAGCGCGGGCTCTCCATTTACCGGGTTGACGCGGAACGACTGCGCGCGCTTGAACCGGACGTGATCGTGACGCAGGACCAATGCGCGGTCTGCGCCGTCTCGCTGGAGGTGGTTGAGGCGGCGGTCAGCGATTGGACCGGCCGCGAGCCCGCCATCGTTTCGCTGGTGCCCGCGGGGCTCAACGAGGTGTGGGCGGATTTTACGCGCCTCGCCAACGCGCTCGGCGCCAGCGCCGGCGGTGCGGCACTGGTATCGGGTCTGCAGGCGCGTGTCGAAGAGATCGCTGCCCGTGCCGCCCTCGCCGTGGAGCATTCGGCGCGGCCACGTGTCGCGTGCATCGAATGGATCGACCCGCTGATGGCTGCCGGCAATTGGATCCCGGAGCTGGTGGCGCTGGCCGGCGGCGAAAGCTTGTTCGGCGAAGTTGGCGCGCATGCGCCGTGGATCGAGGCCGAGGCGCTCGTCGCGGCCGATCCCGACGTGATCGTCGTCATGCCTTGCGGCTTCGGCATCGAGCGGGCGGGCGTGGAGCTGGAAGCGCTTCAATCCCAACCATTCTGGCGCGAGCTTCGAGCGGTCCGCGAGGGCGGCGTCTTCATCGTCGACGCCAACCACTATTTCAGCCGGCCGGGCCCGCGCCTGGTCGACTCCGCTGAGATCCTGGCTGAGATCCTGCATGGCGATATCTTCAATTTCGGCCATCGCGGCCGCGGCTGGCGCCCCTTGCTGTAATGGCGGGATATTCAGGTCAGCTGGCACACCCGGCATTCAACAAACCTCGCCGCCAACGGTACGCCTGAGACACCGAACGGGCATCGACCAATTCCCGAACATCGGCACCGACCCGCCATTGCAATGACCAGCCCATTGCCCGGCGCGACAATTTCCGCAAGAAATGAGAACACTCTTTGATGCCAGCGAAAGGAGGCGGCCCATCTACACACTTTATGACGCCGAGCGCTCGGGCGGATCATTCGTGCGGGCCGTCCTCGCGGAAACCGGCGCATCCCATGACGTCGTCATCATCGATCACCGCAAGGACGAGCATCTGAGCGACGATTACACGCGCATCAATCCGCGCCGCCAGCTGCCGGCCCTTCGGGTCGCCGATGACAGTGTCATGACCGAAGGCGTGGCGATCGCGCTGCATCTCGCCGAGCGCCACCCGGAGGCTCGCCTTTTGCCGCCCGAAGCCACCCCAGGCCGCGCGCAGGTCACGCGCTGGCTGCTGTTCTTTGCAACCAACGTATACGAAGCGCAAAGCCGGATCGCGAGGCCGGCGCGTTTTGTCAACGACCCCGCCTGCGCGCCCGCCGTTGCCGCAGCGGCGGCCATGTCGATCGACGATCACTACCGCATCTTCGAGCAGGAGCTGGGGGCCGGCCCCTATCTCCTGGGGCAGCACGCGTGCCTCGTCGACCTCTACGTCTGGATGCTGACCCAGTGGCATCGCGACCTAGGCTGGCTTAAGGCGCATTGCCCCAAGATCGTGGCGCTGGTCGCGGCCGTCATGGCGCGCCCGCGGATCGTCCCGCTGCACCGCAGATTGTTCGGCCCCGGCATCGGTCTTTCGTGAGGCGGCGCGACCGGCGCCGAGTCGAACGCCTCGCCTCAGATCCCGGGCTGCGGCACGATGCGAATGTAGGGGGTGGGCGATGCCCAGCCGCCGGGGTACTTCTCGCGGGCCGCATCATCGGAAACGGCAGGAACGATGATGACATCCTCGCCATTCTGCCAGTTGACCGGGGTTGCCACTTGATGGTTCGCGGTGAGCTGACAGGAATCGAGCACGCGCAAGATCTCGTCGAAATTGCGTCCGGTGCTCATCGGATAGGAAATCACCAGCTTGACGGTCTTGTCCGGCCCGATCACGTAGACATTGCGGACCGTGGCATTATCAGCGGGCGTTCGGCCATTGGCTGAGCCGCCGGCATCCGCCGGTAGCATGCCGTAGAGCTTGGCGACAGCCAGGTCGCTATCGCCGATGAGCGGATAGTTCACCGCCACGCCCTGCGACGTTTCGATGTCCTTCATCCAGCGGGCATGGTCGTCGACCCCGTCGACGCTGAGGCCAACGATCTTGCAGTTCCGCTTCTCGAATTCCGGCTTGAGCTTCGCCATGTATCCGAGCTCGGTCGTGCAAACCGGCGTGAAGTCTTTCGGATGTGAAAACAAAACGCACCAACCATCCGCCATCCAGTCGTGGAACGTCACCTCGCCCTCGGTGGTCATCGCCGTGAAGTCAGGTGCCCGATCGCCAATCTTCAAGGTCATCTTCGCCTCCATTCAGTCGGTTAATGCGGAGTGGACCCGTCAACGCTATATCCCAGTTGGAAATAAGAGAAATTAATGTTTATGATCTAATCTATAAGCACCTCTTCTTATTTGCCATGCATCGTAACATCGACATTCGGTTGCTTCGGACCTTTGCCGTGGTCGCGGAAACTGGTGGTATGACGTCCGCCGGTCGGGTCCTGAATTTGACCCAGGCGGCGATCAACCAGCAAATACAACGCCTTGAAGAGTTATTTCAGCGCCGCTTCATCGAGCGAAGCCGCCGCAAGCTTCGATTGACGCCGGACGGTGAGCGAATGCTCGCGCATGCCCGGCGGCTAGTCGCAATGAACGACGATGTCTGGGGAACGATGACGGCGCCGGAGTTCGAAGGAGAGCTCAAGATCGGTGTGCCGCACGATATCGTTCGCACCCTGATGCCGCCGATCCTGCGCGATTTCGCCAATACCTGGCCTCGCGTTCAGATCAGTCTGGTGCCCGGGACGTCGCTCGTCTTGCTGGAAGCCCTCGAAGGCGGTGCCGTCGACCTGACGCTGACCACTGAAATCGGCTGCCAGCCGCATGGCGAAACTTTGCTCGCCGATCGACTGGTGTGGGTGGGCGCACACGACGGGCGGGCCTACGCGCGCGACCCGCTGCCGATCTCGGTTGCCGGCGCCAGCCGGCTGTTTCGCCAAGCCGCGACAGAGGCCTTGGAGCGCGCCGGCCGCGACTGGCGCCTGGTCTGCGAAGATCTGAATATGTTGGTTTTTTATGCGACTCTGGAAGCCGACCAGACGGTCGCGCCGATGCTGATTTTCACCGTACCCGACAGTCTACAGGTCCTGGGGGCGGAGTACGGGCTTCCAAAGCTTCCGGCATTCAATATCAATCTTTACGCCCCCAAGGCCGGCGTCGACGCCCTGGCGTCCGAGATGGCAAGCTACGTCAAGGACCAGGTCGTTTCGCGTTATCGCCGCACCGGCTGACGATATCGCACGCCTAAACCGCAGGCGATGATTTGTCGCGCCATATTCTTGTTGCATTGCACAATTATTCTTATATTTCTCAGTCAGAGAAATCAATCTGAGCGCATCGCATCGCAGCAATCGCGCTGTGTTCGCGCCGGCAACATCCCTTCGGATCAAGGAGACACTACGCCATGCAAGACTTCGCCAGCCCAGCCGCCCTAAAGGCCGGCGCCGACGCCATCGAGCGGGGCTATGAGCAGTTCGTCGCAGTGACCAGAGAGCGGCTCGAGGCCGTCTACCCTGCGGCTGCCGAAGGTTTCGACCAAGTCGCGGGCTTGCAAAAGCGCTGCGTCGACGGGGTGCTGAACGCCAGCCGCGCGACCTCCGACGGCTGGGCAGAGCTGGGCGCAAAGCTCAGCGCTGACACGATGGCGGCGATGGACGCGTTCTTTTCACTGCCCCGTAGCTGGTTCGGCGGCGGCCTATTCGCCGAAATGGAGGCGTCGCTGATTTCGCTCAGCGAGCGCACGGCGCGCGATCTCACGGCGATGGAGCAAAACGTCGCCGATCTGGGCAAGCAGCAAGCCGAAGCGGTCAAGGCGGCGGTATCGGAAGCGACCATGGCCGCGACGGCGATCGGCACAGAGCAGGCCGAGGCGCTGAGATCCGCGACGGCAGGCGCCAAGGACGGCATCGCCGCTGCGAAGGCTGAGGCTTTGGACGCAACCAAGGCTGTGGTGGCGCTCGGCGAAACGCTGGATGCCCGCCTCGCAGCGCAGCGCACCGAGCTCGACGCCCACATCGCCCAGACCGCCCAGACCGTCGATACCAAGATCGACACCAAGATCGACGAGGCGCGCAGCGAGATGGAGCGCGAGACCGACGAGGAAGTCGCCGACAAGCTGAACGCGCTCAAGCGGGATTTCGACGCGCGCCTGAAGGCGGTCGAGGCGAGCGCCGCGGCGGAAGTGCAGAAACTGCGGGCGGAGTTTGCCGCGCTCGCCACGGCCCAAGCCCAAACCAAGAGCACCGCCCCGGCGAGCGGCAAGGTTGCCGCCAAACCGGCGGCCGCGAAGCAGAAGGTCGTAAAGTCGAAGACGAAAAAGTCGAAGGCCGCCAAAACCGCCGGCAAGGCAAAAGCCTGACCGACTGCATCGTTTGACCTCAACATCCTTTCATCCCGGGCGCCGACAAGCGCTCGGGGGGCGGCATTGCGCCGTCTTGGCAAGGGGGGCCGAAGCCGGCACAGTGTTCGTCTCTTAGGATATCCAGGCAACCAGAGGCGGCCCAACCATGACCGACAAGATCGTCCGCATTGGCTGTGGGTCTGGATTTTGGGGAGACAGCGCCGTCGGCGCGGGCCAGCTCGTGCGCGGGCAGCTCGCGGGCGGCGGTACGATCGACTACCTGATTTTTGACTACCTGGCCGAGGTGACCATGTCGATCCTGGCCCGCGCTCGGGCCAAGGACCCAAATGCGGGTTACGCCATCGACTTCGTTACCGTCGCGATGAAGTCGGTCATCCGCGACCTGGCGGAGAAGAAGATCCGCGTGGTCTCCAACGCCGGCGGCATGAACCCGTCCGCCTGCGCCGCCGCTGTCGCTGCTCTGGCGGAAGAGGCGGGCGTGAGCCTCAAGGTCGCCGCCGTCGAAGGCGACGATCTGCTTGAGCGCGCCGAGGCATTGAAATCGGCCGGCGTCAGCGAGATGTTCTCCGGTGCGGCGTTTCCGGACAAGGTGATGAGCGCCAACGCCTATTTCGGCGCCTTCCCGATCGCCGAGGCATTGGCCGGCGGGGCCGATATCGTGGTGACCGGCCGCGCCGTCGACAGTGCCATGGCGCTGGGGCCGCTGATCCACGAATTCGGCTGGGGACCCGGCGACCTCGACGAATTGGCGCAAGGCAGCCTGGCCGGGCATATCCTCGAATGCGGCGCTCAAGCCACCGGAGGCCTGCACACCGATTGGGAAGACGTGCCCGACTGGCCGGGTATCGGCTATCCGATTGCCGAATGCGAACCTGATGGCGCCTTCACCGTCGCCAAGCCGGAGGGTACTGGCGGACTGATCGCGCGCCAGGTGGTGGCCGAGCAGATGCTCTATGAGGTCGGCGACCCCGCCAACTACATCCTGCCGGACGTCGTCTGCGACTTCACACCTGTGGAGATGGCGGAAGCAGGGCCGCAGCGCGTCCGGGTCTCCGGCGCCAAAGGCCGACCACCGACACCAAGTTATAAGGTGTCGGCCACGCATCTCGACGGCTACCGCTCCACGGGCATGCTGACCATCATCGGACGCGACGCCGTCGCCAAAGCCGAGCGCACGGCTGACGCCATCCTGACACGGGTGCGGGCGATCTACCGGCATCTCAATCTGGGTGACTTCAACGAGACGCACACCGAAGTGCTGGGGTCGGAGTCGGCATACGGGCCGCACGCCCGCGCGCGCGATACCCGCGAAGCGGTGCTGCGGCTCACGGTCGCCCATTCCGAGCGCCGCGCGTTGGAGATCTTCGCATCCGAAGTGGCGCCCGCGGGCACCTCGTGGTCGCCGGGCACCACCGGCTTCAGCGGCCGACCCAAGGTCCAACCCAAGGTACGGCTCTTCTCGTTCCTGATCCCCAAGGCCGATGTCGGGGCACGTATCACTTTGGATGGCAAGGCGCGCGAGCTCGCGCTTCCACCGGGCAAGGAGGCCGGAAGCGGCGCCGACCCGGCGCGGCGTTACGGCGGTGAATTGGCGGCGGTTCCGACGGGCGATCGCACGGAAGTACCGCTGATTGCGCTCGCCTGGGGCCGCTCCGGCGACAAGGGCAATTCCGCCAATATCGGCATCATCGCGCGCGATCCTGCCTTCGTGCCGCTGATCGGCGAACAGGTCAGCGCGGCTCGGGTGAAGGAATACTTCTCCTACATGGTCGAAGGGACGGTGGAGCGCTTCGACGTGCCGGGCGTCAGCGGTTTCAACTTCCTGCTGTCCGAGGCGCTCGGCGGCGGCGGCATGGCGTCATTGAGGAACGACCCTCTCGCCAAGGGCCTGGCCCAAATCCTGCTCGACCTGCCGGTGAATGTACCGTCGGCCTGGGTGAAGGATTTCGCGCTCAAGGTCGCATAGAGGATACCGTTCGATGCTCGGATTGATGCAGCACCACCCCTTGCTGATCGGCAGTGTGATCGACCACGCCGCGCGTACCTTCGGCGAGGTCGAGATCGTCTCGCGGACCATCGAGGGGCCGATCACGCGCAGCACCTATCGCGACGTGGCTTTGCGGTCCCGCAAGCTGGCCCAGGCGCTCATCCGCCTCGGCATCGAACCGGGCGACCGGGTGGGCGGCGCCTCGTGGAACCATGACCGTTACCTGGAGGCATTCTACGGCGTCTCCGGTTTCGGCGCCGTGCTGCACACCACGAACCCGCGCCTCTTCCCCGAGCAGCTCGCCTACACGATCAGCCATGCCGGCGACAAGGCGATGCTGGTCGATCTCGGCACCATCGAGGCGTTGGAGGCGATCGCCGGCGACCTGCCGGACGTCAAGACCTACATCGTGCTGACCGACACCGCCAACATGCCCGAGACGAGCTTGCCCAACGCGCTCGCCTACGAAGATCTGCTGGCGGGCGAAGACGGTGATTATGAATGGCCCGAGTTCGACGAACGGACGGCGAGCGCGATCTGCTACACATCAGGGACGACGGGCGACCCCAAGGGCATCGTCTACAGTCACCGTTCAACCGTGCTGCACGCGCTCGCCAACGCCGCCCCCAACGCCGGGAATTACAGCCACCGCGATACGATCATGCCGGTCGTGCCGTTGTTCCACGGCAATGGCTGGGGCATGCCGTTCGTCGCACCGTTGACCGGCGCCAAGCTGGTGCTGCCCGGCCGCGCGATGGAGATGGCGGCGCTGCTGGAACTGATCGTCGACGAGAGCGTGACGATCGGCATCGGCGTGCCCACGATCTGGCTGTCGATGCTGGAGCATTTGAAAACCGCCGGCGGCGGGCTCGGCGAGATGAAACGCATCCTCACCGGCGGCTCGGCCCCGCCGCCGGCGCTCATCGAGATGCTGGAGCGCGAGCATGGCGTGGAGACGGTTCACGCCTGGGGCATGACCGAGACCCAGGCCGCCAGCACCTTCGCGATGCCAGCTGCGGGATTGCCCGCAAAGGATGCCATGGCTGCCCGCACCGCGCAGGGCCGGCCGCTCTTCGGCCACGAGATCCGCCTGACCGGACCCGATGGCGAAACGCTGCCGGCCGATGCGGTCGGCGATCTGAAGGCGCGCGGGCATTGGGTCGCCAGCGCCTATTACAGGCGCGACGACGCACCGGCGCTTGACGATGAAGGTTGGCTGATCACCGGCGACGTCGCCACGATCAACGACAAGCGCGAGCTTCGGCTGACCGACCGGGCCAAGGACGTCATCAAGTCGGGCGGCGAGTGGATCAGCTCGATCGATCTGGAGAACGCCGCCGTCGGCCATCCCGACATTGCCGAGGCGGCGGTGATCGGCGTGCCGCATCCCCGATGGCAGGAGCGCCCGGTGCTCATTGTCGTGCGGGGCGAGGGCGGGCGTGTCGAGGCCGAGGCGTTGATCGCCTGGCTCGCTGACCACGTCGCCAAATGGTGGCTGCCCGAAGAGGTGCTGTTCGTCGACGAGATCCCGCATACCGGCACCGGCAAGATCGACAAGGTGCGCCTACGCCGCCGCTACGCCGAGTTGAAGGGCGAGGCGGCGGAGTAGGCGTGTGCTGGCTGCGACCGGACGGTACGGTCGTCACGTGGAGGACATTCGATGCCGGAGCTATACGAATGGCCGCCGGTGCGCTCACAACGCGCGAAATGGGCGCTGGAGGAACTTGGAGTCGCGTATGAGAGCCGTTTGGTCGACCTGACCGAAGGGCAGCAGGATTCAGAGGCCTACCGCGCCATACACCCGCTGGGTGTGGTGCCGGCCCTCAAGACCGAGCGCTACACGATCTTCGAGTCGGTGGCGATCGTGCTGCAGTTGATCGACGAGCACCCGGAGAAGAAATTGGCGCCGGCGGTCGGCACCCCGGAGCGCGCCTGCTATTACCAATGGAGCGTGTTCGCCTGTGCGGAGCTGGATCCGCCCATCATGATGGTCTTTGACAACACAATGCGGCCGCTTGAGCATATGCAGCCGCCCGGAACGCCGCATGACGCCAGGCTCGCCGCGCGCGGGCGTGAGGATTTTGCGGTCCGTGCGGATGCCTTATCGACGGCACTCGACGAACGAGACTATCTGCTGGGGTCCGAATTCTCCGGTGCGGATATCCTCGTCGGCCACAGCTGCTTCATGGCCACGCATACCGGGCTGATCGGCGATTACCCTGTCCTGGAATCCTATTACGGACGACTGCAGCAACGACCAGGCTATCAGCGGGCTTACGGTAGCTAGAGCGATGTCCGCTAAATTGGCTTTGCCAGCTTACTCCGCTGGCTGGATGCCAGTATCCTGCCGATCTCGTGAGCCGCGGAGCTGGCTCAGAAGCGTGCGCTGGCGATCGCCGCGGTGTCGCGCGTAGGGGGCGAGCAGAGAAAAGACCACCGGCGTGATGAAGAGTGTGGCCAGGATGGCGATGCCGAGCCCGCCGAAGACGACCCAGCCGATGGCGTTGCGTGCCTCCGCGCCAGCGCCGGTGCTGAGCACCAGGGGCACGGCCGCCAGCGTCGTCGACAACATCGTCATCACCACCGGGCGCAGGCGCACCAAGGCAGCCTCGCGCGCGGCCTCCTGCACCGTGCGGCCCTGCTCGCGCAGCTGGTTGGCGAACTCCACGATCAGGATGCCGTTCTTGGCCATGAGCCCGACCAGCATGACCAAACCGATCTGGCTGTAGATGTTGATCGAGGTGCCGGTGAGCCAGAGCGCGAAGCCGGCCGTCGCCAAGCCGAAAGGCACCGTCACCATGACGACGACGGCGCTCAAGAAACTCTCGAACTGCGCGGCCAGCACCAGGAAGACCACGAGAAGCGCCACGATGAAGGTCACCGCCAGGCCACGCGACGTCTCGTTCAGGGTGCGCGCCTGGCCGAGGAACACGATGCCGGTGCCGGGTGGAAGGGTCTTGGCGGCGAGCGCCTCCAGATCGTGCACGGCCCGTTTCAACGCATAACCGGGTGCGAGATCCGCATCGACGTCGATGGCGCGGCGCTGTCCGTGGCGGTCGAGCTCGGCGGCCACGCCGCTTTCCTTGACGGTGACGATGGCGGAGAGCGGGACCATCTGGCCATTGCGGCCACTCACATAGAGGTTGCGCAAATCGTCGGTATCGTCGACCGCGCCGGCGACCGATTCGATCCGCACCGGCACCGCCTGATCGCCGACATTGATTTCGGTGACTTTGCTGCCTTCGACCACCGCCTTCAGCACGGTGGAAATGCCCTCGACGTCGATGCCGAGGTCGGCCGCGCGTTCGCGGTCGATCTTGAGCGAGAGTTGCGGCTGGGTATTCTGGAAGTCCAGGCGTGGGCTCACAATCCGTGGCAACTCGCGCTCGATCGCGCCGACCAGCTTGTCGGCGGCGGCAAGGATGGTGGCGTAGTCTGGCCCGGTGACCGCAAACTCCAGGCCGGAATGGCCGCCGCGTATGCGCAGACTGTTGGGGCTTCGGACCCGCGAGCGGGCGCCGGGGATGGCCGCGAGCCCGGGACGCAGGCTAAGCGCGATCTCCTGCTGCGATCGTCTGGTCTCCCAAGGTGAGAGCGGCACGATGATAAAAGCCCGGTTGAGGTCCCAGCGCCCGATGATCGACATGACCGTCGAGGTTTCGCGGCGCCGCACGACGTCCACCAACAGCTTTTCCGCCAGCACCGCCTGGCGGTCGGTGTAGTCGAGATTTGTGCCGTCCGGACCCTGCATGGTGATGATCAGCGTGCCCCGGTCCTCGCGCGGTACCAGCTCCTGCTTCAACGAGAGGAACAGCGTGCCGACCATGACCGCGCCAATCAAACACACGCCGACGAATAGGATTGGCACCCGCATCGCGCCGCCAAGCAGTCGGGCATAGACCGCCTCGAAGCCCCGCCCGAACAGCTCGAAGGGCTTCATCAGGAGCGCGGCTGGGCTACGCAATACGTTTTTGTTGTCTTGCGATTTCAAGTCCTGGCCGGCGGCGAGGCGCGAGCTCAGCATCGGGCAGATCGAGAGCGCCGCAAAGGATGAGATCACCACGGCGATGGCCAGCGTGAATCCGAATTCGGTGAAGAGGCGGCCGGCTTGTCCCGGCAGGAAGGCGATCGGAATGAAGACCGAAACCAGTGTCACGGTGGTGGCGATGACGGCGAAGAAGACCTGGCGCGTGCCGAGCACCGCGGCGGCCAGCGGAGCGACACCTTCCCGGCGCTTGCGTTCCACGTTCTCCAAAACGACGATCGCGTCGTCGACCACCAGGCCGGTCGCCAATACCAGGGCCAGCAACGTCAGGATGTTGATCGAAAAGCCCATCAGCCAGATCGCCGCCAACGTGCCGATCAGCGAGACCGGGATCGTCACCGCCGGAATGAGCGCGAGCCGGAAGGAACCCAGAAACACCATCATCACCAAGATGACGATGCCGACGCCCAGCATCAGCGCCAACAGAACCTCGGAAATGGCGCCGCGGATGAAGATCGATTCGTCCGAGGTCTTGACGATCTCCACGTCGCGCAGATTACGGTTGAGCCGCGCCACTTCGGCATAGATGCGGTCGGCGATCTCTATCGTGTTGGCCTTGGCCTGGCGGATCACGCCGAGGCTGATCACGCGCCGGCCGTTGAGACGAACGTAGGACAGGGGTTCGGCAGGGGCATAGAAAACGCTGGCAACGTTGCCGATGCGCACGTTGCCCTTGATGACGATGCGCTCGACAGCCGACTCCTTGACGACCGAAGCATCGGCGCGCACCAACAGCTTCTGTTCGGCGCTGTCCATGCTGCCGGCCGGCACGTCGAGCCGGGCGCTTCGCAACGCTCGTGCGATATCGTTGATGCCGATGCGATAGCTGGTGAGGCGGGTCGGATTGATGACGATGTTGAGCGTCTTTTCCCGGTTGCCGAAGATCGGCACGTCAGCCACGCCGGGCACGCGCTGGAGGGCGGGAACGATCTGGTCCTCGATCACCTTGGTGAGCGCGGAGCGCGACAAGCGCGGGCTGGAAACGGCAAGTCGAATGATCGGGTCGTCGTCGTCGTCGGCCTTGACGACAATGATGTTCTCCACCCCGTCGGGCAGCCGCCGGCGGGCGCCATTGACTGCTTCGCGCACGTCGTTGGCGGCGTTGGAGATGTCGATACTGGTCTCGAATTCCAGGCGGATACGGCCATTGCCCTCTTCGCTGGCCGAGCGGATCGAACGCACGCCCGGCACGCGCGCCACCGCGCCCTCAAGGAGCCGCGTGACGTCGGCGTCGATAGTCTTGGGCGAGGCGCCGGGGAAGTCGTATCGGATGGTCACGATCGGCCGATCGGTGTTCGGCAGCTCGCGCACCTCCACGCCCAGGAAGGCTGAGATACCGGCGACCACGATCAGCAGGTTCATGACGATGGCCAGCACCGGTCGACGCACGCTGATCGAAGGCAGGTCGTTCTTCTCCAATGGCGGGTCTGGCGTCATTTGGCTTTCTTGGCCTTTGGCGCTTTGGCCTTTGGCGCTTTGGCCTTTGGCGCCTTGGCCTCGGCGGTGTCGCTGCGCACGGTAACCGCGCGGCCCGGGCGCAGCCGCTGCACGCCTTCGATCACGACAGGCTGTTGGGCTTTGAGTTTGGCATCGACCAGCACCCAACCGTCGCTGCGCTTGATCACCTGGACCGGAACGCGCAGCGCCTTACCGGCGCGCACAGTCCAGACATAGGCGCCCTTGCGGCTCCACTGGATCGCGGCCGAGGGCACCGAAGGAAATCGGTTGCCGGTGAGCGGCAGGCGGATGGAAAACGCCATGCCCGGACGCAGGCGGTCGCCTGCATTGGGAATGCGGGCGCGCACGCGCAGGGTCCGCGTGTTCCTGTCGATGCGGCTGCCGATGGTGACGATGGCGCCCTTGAAGCGCTCGCCGGGCAGGGCCCAGGTGGTCGCGGTGAGCGCGGCGCCCTGTTTGACGCCGTAGACGAAATTCTCCGGCACATCGAAATCGACCCGCAATGCGCTTCGGTCGTCGAGCGACGCAATCGCCGTGGCGGTCGTGACGCGGGCACCGGGCTCCACGGCTGGGATGCCGACCACGCCCGCAAAGGGCGCGGCCAGCGTGCGCCGCTTGAGCGCCAGCGCAGCTTGGGAAAGTTTGACCTCGGAGGACAGCACGGCGCTGCGCGCAGCGTCGATGACTGTGCGGGCGATGCTGCCGCGTTTGCCAAGCTTGTCGTAGCGACTGATTTTCCGTTGGGCGTCGTTCACAGCCACCAGCGCCAGTTTCACGGCGAGGCGTTCCTGCTCGTCGTCGAGCCTCAACAGCGGCGTGCCGGCCTCCACCTTCTGGCCGGCTCGAAACATGATCGCGATGATACGCCCCGCTGCCTCGGGGCGGAGCGTGACAGCCTTCAGCGCAACGCCCGTGCCCACCGCCTCGACCACCGCGGCGTCGCTGTCGAAGATAACCGGCTTGACGATCACCGGTACCGATCGCGCGGCGCGCTTAGTTTTGGGGGCCTTTTGCCCGGAGGCCGGCTCGCGGCCGAACAGCGCATTGAAATCGGCATACCAGGCCCCGGCCGCAAGCGCGCCGATCAATCCCAGCAGCACGATCTGCTTGGCTGCGTTCATGGGCCGCCAAATCCTTTCACCCGCACCGCCGGGGACCTGGGCCCAGGATGCGTCCGGCCGAATATACTACGAAATGCGACGGAAAGCCGGCCCCGGCAAGCGTCACGCAGAGGGGTTGGTATTGGGCCCCCATTCGGCGGAGGAAGGCAGGGCCACCTATGCGCCCACGAGGGGTGCGGAAAATGAGCCCCCGCTACTTCGTCGCCAAGGGCTTCAGCGAGCGCATATAGGCGACGAGGGCATCGAGATCGGACGGCCTTATGCGGGCGTAGTAGCCATAGCCCATCGGCGGCGCCAGCTTCGCGCCGTCCCGCCCGATGCCCTTCGTGATCGCGCGCTTGATCTTCGCATCACTCCAGGCGCCGATGCCGTCGGTTTTGTGCGGCGTGATGTTGCGCGAGACCGAAACGCCCCAAGGGCCCGGATACCGGTTTCCGCCGGCGCCGATGCGCGACCAATCGAAATGGCCCTTGACCAGCGGCGTGTGACAGGCGGTGCAATGCGCGACGGGCCCGGCGAGGTAGGCACCGTAGGCGACCTTGTCCGAGCGCGGCACCTCGGCGATGCGTCCCACCGGCGGCCCGTAGTTCTTCGGCAGGGGCACCTTGTAGACCGATTTCGGCGAGGTCGCGCGGATCGGCTTGACCCGCTTCAAGTAGACCGCGATCGCTCTGGCATCCCGATCGGAGAGCTTGCGGTAGAGCTCGAACGGCATCGGCGGGCGAATGAGCGAGCCGTCGGGACGCACACCGTCCCGCACCGCGCGAACGATCTGGGCCACCGACCATTTGCCGATACCGGTCTCCATGTCGGAGGTGATGTTGGTGGCGAAGGCCTTGATGCCCGGCTCGACCAGCGGCGGCCCGCCTGATAGGGCGCGAGCCATGATCGGCCCCTTTGGGCCCATCGGCGTGTGACAGTTGCCGCAGGCAGCGACAACTTCCACCAGATACTTGCCGCGCTGATAAGGCGTTTCGGCCTCGGCCGTTGGGGTGATGGCGACAATGGCAAATGTGGTGACCGCAATACCGGCAGCAAAACGCATGATCCCCTCCGGATGGATTTGTCTTGGCGGCGTCCGCGCGCGAAACTCAGCGGAAGCGCTTACGCCGATTCACATGATCGTTGTCACGTCAAATTATTGTTCGATGTCGCGAAGATGTTGATTGGCTTAACCGCGGTAAATTCATTGCCTGGTGTTCATTCCTATCCCCCCTGCCAAGCATCGTTCCGCTGCGCCCGGGCGCGAGAGTAACACAGGAAGGCCGCGCAACACCGTTCGCTGGACGCGCGGCTTGTCGCGACTGGCAACCAGCAGGCGAGCCATGGGGACAACGCGGTGTTGCTGTTAGGCTGTGCAGTAATGACCGCGCTATCGCCCTTTCAGATCGTCCTTGGCGCCGAGTTCGCGCGACTGCCCGGGCCGGTGCACCGGCTGCACAGCCTCACATCGCCACAAACTGCCACGGGGCGCGCGGAGATAACGACGGCGGCCGGGTTACTACCCCGGCTGATCTGCCGGCTCGCGGGCCTGCCGCGGCCGGGGCGCGACGTGCCGGTCAGCGTTCGTTTCGAGCCAACCGAAAACGGCCAAGAGCGATGGCTCCGCCGGTTCGCCGAGCGCCGCTACGCGAGCACGATCACAGTCGAACGGATGCGAGGGGCGGAGATGCTGGCCGAACGGTTCGGCCCGTTCCGGCTGACCTACGACCTGCGGATCGAAGATCGAGGGTTGCGTTGGTCGCTCGCCGGATGGCGCCTCTTCGCGCTACCGCTGCCGCGCTGGTCGGTGCCGGCGGTTGAATGCCTGGAGGGCGCCGACGGTGAACGCTTCACCTTCGACATCGCGGTCGCCTTTCCGCTTGCCGGCCACGTTATCCGATACCGCGGCTGGCTTGAGTCCGAGGCGGACTAGGCGGGGGAGTGGGCCGGCGATGGCAAAACTGAACCCGACCTAATCCTTAGGCGCCGCACGGTTCCGCTTGCCAGGCAGAATGCCCATGTGCTTGGCGATGATGGCGAGCATGACCTCGTCGGCGCCGCCGCCGATCGAGGCGAGCCGCCCGTCCCGGAAGAAGCGCGAGATCGGTGTCTCGTTCATGAACCCCATGCCGCCGAAATATTGCAGGCAGCTGTCGGCGACTTCTCTCTGAAGGCGACCGGCTTTCAGCTTCCCCATCGAGGCCAGCGATGTGATGTCCCTGCCGTCGTCGTATTCGTCGATGCAGCGGTAGAGATGCGAGCGCAGATGCTCGACCTCGCTCTTGAGTTCAGCCAGGCGGAAATGGATCACCTGGTTGTCGATGAGCGGCTGGCCGAACGCCATGCGTTGCGAGGTGTATTCGATGGTCTCGTCGATCGCCCGCTCCATCGGCGCCAGCGCCGCGGCGGTCGCCCACATGCGTTCCTCCTGGAACTGCATCATCTGGTAGGTGAAGCCCTTGTTCTCCTCGCCGATCAAATGACGGGCGGGCACGCGAACGTCTTCGAAGAAGATGAGGCCCGTGTCGGATGCGCGCATGCCCATCTTGTCGAGCTTCTTTGAGCGCGTAACGCCCTTGGTGTTCATTGGCACGACAATGAGCGATTTGTTTTTGTGCGCCGGAGCATCCGCGCTGGTGTTGCAGAGCATCACCATGTAGTCGGCCTGGAAGGAGTTGGTGATCCACATCTTCTGACCGTTGATGACGTAGTCGTCGCCATCGCGCCTGGCATTCGACTTGATTGAAGCGACATCGGAGCCCGCGCCCGGTTCGGAGACACCGATGCAGGCGACCATCTCGCCGGATACCGCAGGTGTCAGAAACTCGTCGCGCAGGTCATCCGTGCCGAAGCGCGCCAGCGCCGGCGTGGCCATGTCGGTCTGCACGCCGATCGCCATCGGAACCGAGCCCGAACTCACATGCCCAAGCGCCTCCACGAAGGCGATGTTGTAGGAATAGCCGAGCCCCATGCCGCCATATTCGGCCGGCTTCTGAATGCCGAGGAAGCCGGCCTTGCCGAATTTTGCGAAAACCTCATGGGCGGGAAAGTCGCCAGCCTCTTCCCACTCGTCGATATGCGGATTGATCTCGTCGTCGATCAATTTCCGCGCCGAGCGCATGATCTCGTGATGCTCGTGGGTGTAGACACTCATAAGCTAGGTTTCCTTTGGGCGACCTTTTTGCGGACTCTGCTTCGCCTTACGCGGTGGAGCGCGCCGGCGCGGATGCGACGCCCCACTCGGCGAGGATTTCGTCCGTGTGCTCGCCGGGCAAGGGCGGGCTGGCGGGTGTCGCCGCGGCGGTGCGGCTGAAGCGAGGGGCGGGGGCCGGCTGGGCGATGCCTTCTATCGTGACGAAGGCGCCGCGGGCCTTGTTGTGGGCGTGACCCGGCGCTTCGGTAAGGCTCAGGACGGGCGCGAAGCAGACATCGCTGCCCTCCATGATGGCGCACCATTCGTCGCGGGATTTGGACTTGAAGACCTCGCGCAGCTTTTCCTTCTGCTCCGGCCAGCGCGCCTTATCGTGCTGCTGGGAGGGATCGAAATCGGTGATGCCGGTCTTCTCCATCAAGAGTGCATGGAACTGCGGCTCGATCGAGCCGATGGAGACGTACTTTCCGTCGGCGCATTCGTAGCAGCCATAAAAGGGCGCGGCCCCGTCGAGCATATTGTCGCCCCGCCGGTCGGCCCATAGTCCGGCGGCGTGCATGCCGTATATGAGCGTCATCAAGGCGCCGGACCCCTCGGTCATGGCGGCGTCGACGACCTGGCCCTTGCCCGAATTCTTGGCTTCCAGCAGCGCGCAAACGATCCCGTAAGCGAGCAGCATGCCGCCGCCGCCAAAATCGCCGACCAGGTTGAGCGGAGGGTCGGGCGGTCGGGCGGGGTCGCCCATCGGATGGAGTGCGCCCGACAGCGCGATGTAGTTGAGGTCGTGCCCGGCGGCGTTGGCCAGCGGCCCATCCTGGCCCCAGCCGGTCATGCGGCCGTAGACGAGCTTCGCGTTGCGCTCAAGGCAAGTCTCGGGGCCGAGCCCGAGGCGCTCCATCACGCCGGGCCGCAGCCCCTCGATCAGCGCGTCGGCGCGCTCGACCAAAGCCAGCGCGGTTTCCACGTCGGCGGGGTCTTTGAGGTTGAGCGCGATGGAGCGGCGGCCGCGGTTCATGATGTCGGTCTTGGGGTCGCGCAGGCCCGGCGTGCCACCGCCGACGGCGCGGTCGATGCGCACCACGTCCGCGCCCATATCGGCCAGCATCATGGCGCAGAACGGCCCCGGCCCGATGCCCGCAAATTCCACGACGCGAATGCCCTTGAGCGGTCCCATGGTTTGTCTCCTCCCGGATCACGGTGATCGGCTTTGCGCCAGTTTGGCGGAAACGCCGCGCCGCTTCCAGTTTTCGGGTTCGTGGCTGCCGCGGTTTGCGGCGCGTTGGAGCGCTGAAGTACGTCCTTCAAGACGCTCGCTAGCGCTCGCTCCTCAGGATGAGGAGGGATTTTGGTGCCACAAACAATACCGCCTCATCCTGAGGAGCCCGCCACGGCGGGCGTCTCGAAGGACGCACAACGCTCCCGCAAGGCCCCTATCCCACTTCGGCCCGGCCGTTATTGAGAACCACGATGCCGCGCTCCAGGGCACGGGCGCGGAAGGCAACGACACCGCCCTCGCGCCACATCTCCGTGCGGATGGTCTCGCCCGGATAGACCGGAGCGGAGAACCGCAGGTCCATTGATTTCAGCTTGGCCGGATCGTAGCCGCATTGGGTCTTCAGGATCGCATGTCCCGCCACGCCGTAGGTGCAGAGCCCGTGCAGGATCGGCCGCTCGAAGCCGGCATCGCGGGCAACGGTGGGGCTGGCATGCAGCGGGTTATAGTCGCCGGAAAGCCGATAGATCAGCGCCGCCTGAGGCAAGGTTGGCAGGTCGCAGACTTCGTCGGGCTCGCGCTCGGGGATCGGATGGGGCTCTGGCGATGGACCGGTCGGCCCTCCAAAGCCGCCGTCGCCGCGCCCGAATGCCGAGGCGCGCACGGTGGCTAGCTTCTGGCCGGTCGCAAGATCGGAGATGGTGCGGCTGGTATAGATGATCGCACCCTTGTCTGCGCCCTTGTCGAGGATCTGCGTCACCTTGGTCGTTGCCACGACCGTACCCGAGGCCGGCAGCGGCGCATGCAAGGTCAGGCCCTGTTCGCCATGCAGGATCTTCACCCAGTCGATACCGCTTTCGGGATCGCGCACCCAGAAACCGGGATAGGCCAGCACCACCGCCATGGTCGGCAGCGCGCTCAGCGCCGGTTCCTCGAAGACGAAGCGCAGCTGTTCCTCGTCCATCGGATCGGCGCCGAAGCCGAGGCCGAGCGCATAGAGAATGGTGTCGCGTTCGGTGTAGCTGTGCTCGATGGCCTCGAAAGGCCAGCTCATCAGTTTCTCGACATCGATCGCCATGGTGTCTGCTCCATTCTTGTAGCTGGCGCCTCGCACCAGCCCACTCGCCCACCCGGCCAGCTTATTGGCTCTGCCGGAGCCGTGGCCAGCCCACTCCCCCACCCGGCCAGCTTATTGGCTCTGCCGGATCCGTGGCCAGCCCATTCCCCCACCCGGCCACCCACGGGATCGTAATCTGATGGGTGGCCGGGTGGGGAAGCGGGCTGGTGTTGCCGCCGCCAAAGGCAAAAATCCGCGCCTCTCCTCAAACAGGATCCCAGCTGAAGACGTCGGCAGAACGCTCCAGCGGATAAAAATGTGACCGCATCGCCGGGAAGGCGTGGCCGAGCACGTTCTCCGGCGTCCAGCCCTCGCCTCGTTGCACCGAGCGCAGCGGCCGCGATTGGCTCATCAGGAAAATCTCGTTGTTGCGCACGGCGAAGATCTGGCCGCTGACCTCTTTGGCCTCGTCGGAGGCCAAGGCGACCACCACCGGTGCGATCTTGGCCGGCGTCATCTGCTTGATCTTCTCCACCCGCGCCTTCTCCGCCTCCGTTTCCGTGGGGATGGTGCCGATGAGCCGGCTCCAGGCGAAAGGCGAGATGCAGTTGGAGCGCACGTTGAAACGCGCCATGTCGAGGGCGATCGACTTGGAGAGCCCGACGATGCCGAGCTTGGCGGCGGCGTAGTTCGCTTGTCCGAAATTGCCGACCAAACCCGAGGTCGAGGTCATGTGCACATAACATCCGCGTTCCTGGCCGCGGAAGACCGTGGCCGCCGCCCGGCTCACATTGAAAGAGCCTTTGAGATGCACCGAGATGACCGCGTCCCAGTCCTCCTCGGTCATCTTGTGGAAGATGACGTCGCGCAGGATGCCCGCATTGTTGACGACGATATCGAGCCCGCCTAGGGATTCGTAAGCCTGGTCGACCATGTCGTGGGCGGCCTGGAAACTGGCGACACTGTCGAAGTTGGCCACCGCGTCACCGCCGGCCGATTTGATCTCATCGACGACCTCTTGCGCGGGCGCCGCGTCACCGCCCTCGCCGCCGGAGGAGCCGCCCAGATCGTTGACCAGCACCTTGGCGCCGTGGGCCGCCATCATCAGCGCGATATCGCGCCCGACGCCGCGCCCGGCCCCGGTGACGATCGCCACTTTGCCGTCGAGAAGTTTGCCGTCCACCATGTGAAGCGATCCCCGCCCGCCGGTAAACCAAGCCTGAGGTTATCGCGCATGGGACGGGCGATGACCAGATGGCCACGTGCCGCGCAAGAGTGACGCGCACGAGAGTGCCGGGCGCAGACGGAGCAACGATGGGCAAGACCTTGGTCACCGGTGTGACCGGTCTCGTCGCCTTCAACATCGTCGACGCTTTGCGGCGGCGGCAGAGCGAGATCCGCGCTCTGGCACGCTTACCCGACAGAGCCCGAGAGATCCTGGGCGGCGATGTCGAGTTCGCGCGGAGACCTCACGGACGCGACTTGAACTGGTCGCAACGTTGCGCCGGCAGCTAAGCGCGGATTACCCCCACAATCGCTTCGACGCGATGGCGGCACCCTCGCTAAGCGACTTGAGCTTGGCCCAAACAACGTCCTCGGCAACCCATTCCCATCCAACGAACGTGCCGAAGCCGCAATCGACGCCGGCGATCACGCGCTCCTTGTCGCCGAGCGCCCCAACCACCGCCTCGATACGCTGGGCGACCACTTCGGGGTGCTCGACAATATTGCTCTTGGAATCGATCACGCCCGGGATGATGGCCATGTCAGCGGGCGGTTTGTTCGCCTTGAGTGCCGCGGTCTCGTGCTGGCGGCGTCCATTGGCGAATTCGAGGCCAATCGCACCGACATTCGCCTGATAGAGCGTCGGCAGGATCACTTCCATCGGCACGTCGTAGCAGTGCGGTCCTTCCCAGTTGCCCCAGCACACATGCAGCCGCACGCGGTCCCGCGGAATAGTCTCAAGCGCCCGGTTGAGCGCATCGACGTGTTGTTCCACCTGTTCCGCGAACTCCGCGTCGGTCAAATCCTGATAAAGCAGCACCCGTTCCATGGCGAGATCGGGCGCGTCGACCTGCAGGATGAAACCGGCATCGACCACGGCTTTGTATTCCTTCGATATCTCGCGCACGATCGCGTCGAGATAGGCCTGATCGGTTTCGTAATAGGCGTTCAGCATGGTGCACGCGATGATGCCGGGTGACGGCGCATTCATGAACCACTCGGTAACGTGCGAGTTGGTTTTTTCCGCCTGACGCTTTGCGCGGTCGATCTCTTTCTTGAGTTCGCCCTCGCCGTGATATCTGAGCTCTGAGATTGCCTCGGGCGCGTCGAACACCTTGCCGGTCTTCGGGATGCGCTGCATCATCCGCTCGGTGAACTGCGTAAACTCGACGAACTCCCTGCCAAACGGGCGGCTCGATTCACCGCCGAAACCGTCCATGCGCTGTGGCACGTAGGTCTGAAAACCGACCCGGCCCTGCTCGCCGTCATTCGCGATGTCGATGCCGACTTCGACCTCTTTTTCCATGATGTGGGCAACACGAGCATCCGTGAGCTCGTCGATTTTTTTCCGATCGACCCTTTTGCCATCCTCCTCGTCAATCAGCATCGAGCCGAGAGGTTCGCCGCGCGGCATGCTGCCGGTATGGGTGGTTAGGATTCTATCGTTGCTGAGTTTCATCGAACGCCGCTCCCCAGGACTTCGCATCGCCGATTGGAAAACCGATAAACGTCAGCCTATAGTGCCCGAGTCGTTGTCGCCGGTATACCGGCCCAATAGCAAACGTTCTCAAAATAGCCGCAACGACATAAACGGGAGGGATGGATGTCACCAAAATTGAATATCGTCCTGGGCGCGGCCGCAGTGGCGTTCGCTTGGCAAATGTCGCTCGCGACGCCGGCTTCGGCCGCGGATAAGTTTTCCAAACTCGACCTGGCGCCGAACAAGAAAGGCGGCATCGGGGACATGGAAGGCATGAAGAAATATTGCGGGACCAAGAAGCTAAAGGTCGCGTATTCCGACGGCTGGGGCGGCAACTACTGGCGCAAGATTGCCCGCGCGGAGTTCGAAGAAGAAGCCGCAAAGTGCCCGAACATAACGGAAGTCCGCTACACCGACGGCGAGTTCAAGGCCGAAAAGCAGATCGCTGACATACGCGGGCTGATAGCCCAGAAATTCGACGTCATCGTGGTCTTCGCCGACACAGGCGTGGCGCAGCTCAAGGTGATGCGCCAAGCGTACAAGGCCGGCATCGCGGTGGTTCCATACTCCACCGGCGACGCGCCCTTCGGAAAAATCGGCCGGGACTATTTGACCAGAGTGACCGAAACCCAGATCGGCGTCGGCAGGATGAGCGCCGAGTGGATGGTCAAGACCCTGGGCGGCAAAGGCAATGTCATCGTCCACGGTGGCACCGCCGGCAATCCCATGTCCATCGCCCAGGCCGTTGGTTGGCGCAAAGTGTTCGCCAAGCATCCGGGCATCAAGGTGCTGGAAGGCCCGATCGCCACCAACTGGGATCCGGCCCTGGCCCAGAAGGTAACCGCCGCCGCGATCGCCAAGTATCCGAAGATCGACGGCATCATGGCAGAGACGACGGGTCCGATCCGGGCCTTCGTGGCCGCCGGCAGGCCGATCCCCGCGTGGGCCGGTCAAGACCTCAACGAGCTGAGCTGCCTGTGGCAGGACCTTCACAAGAAAAACCCGACGTTCAAGCTGGCGACCGTCAGCGCGCATACCTGGCTTGTGCGCCTGGCGCTTCGCAAAGGCGTCGCCGCGGCAAACGGCATGAACAATACGGAGCCGAGCCTGATCGATCTGCCGTTCTCCGAGGACAGCACTTCATCCAATCCCAAGCTCAAAGTGAAGTGTGACAAGAGCCTGCCGCCGACCGCTATTCCGTCGTCGATGCTCTCCGGGGCGAAGATGAAGGCAATCCTGGCGAAATAGTCCAATACGTTTCGGTTGATGGTCGACAACACCGGGGGGGCTGGCGAACCGCAACCTGAACGGCGGCGGCGGGCACGAACTTGGACGAAGCGCGAGTATAAGGGGCGCAAGAAGCCGCTTTCCCGGCTTTGGGTCGTGGTAATCGCCACGGTGGTTCTATTCGTCGGCGGTGGCCTGGCTGCGCCCAGCACTGTCGCGGTGAGCGCACTGCAATTGATGCTGCCGTTCTTCGCGGTCCTGGCGGTCGCGTCGATCGGCCAGCATCTCGTCATCCAGCAGCGCGGCCTCGATCTCTCCGTCGCAGGGATCATGTCATTCTCGGCGGTGATTGTTTCAGCCCTCCCGAGCGCGAAGGCTGGAGTTCCTGAAACCCTAGCCTTCGTTGGGCTCGCACTAGCGATGGGGCTCGCCGTCGGCGCGATGAACGGTCTTCTGGTCGCGAAGCTGCGCGTCAATTCGCTGGTCACCACTATCGGCACGAACTCGCTGATGCTGGGGATCACGATGTTCGTCACCCGTGGGTTCTCCCAACAGGTGCCACCGCCGCTCAACAAGTTCGGTGTCGGCAAGTTCCTCGATGTCCCGTTGACTGTCTATGTCGTGATCGTCATTGCCGCGATCGCGATTTTCGTTCTGGAGAAAACAACCGTCGGGCGGCGCTTTATTGCAACGAGCGTCAACCCTGACGCCGCCATCGCCGTCGGCATTCCCCTCGACGGTTATCGTGTTGCGACCTACGCCCTTGCCGGCTTCTGTTACGCGGCGGCGGGTGTGTTGTTGGCGGGCTACGTGTTGTCGCCGACCGTATTCAGCGGATTGCCCTACCTGCTGGCGACGGTCGCGGCGGTCGTCGTCGGCGGCAACCCCATCGGCGGGGGCTTGCGTGGCAGCGTCGCCGCGACCATCGTCGGCGCGCTGTTCCTGACTTATCTCGGCCAGTTGGTGCTGGCGGTCGGGTTCGAGACGTCTGCCCAGAACATCGTACAGGCGATCATCATCATCGCCAGCGTCGGCATCGTCGAAGCGGGCCGACGCATTCGCTTCGAATTCATCCGGTTCAAGTTCTGGATCACCAAGCCGGACGTCGAGTTCCGGATTCGCACGACGACCTCCCGGTTCATGGCGGCGACGGGCCTGGCGAAGCTCATCGTCATCTCGCCTCAGGTCCGGATCCGCTTCAGCACCGCCTACCGCCGGCTGAAGAAGCGATTGGACATCATCGAATGAGCCGCCCCAAGCGCCAATTCATGGCGGCTCCCGTCATGGGAATTAATAGCGCCACCAAATTCTATGGTCCGGTTGAGGCACTGAAGGGCGTCAATCTCAATATCCGGAGGGGCCAAGTTCACGCCGTCGTCGGCGAGAACGGCGCGGGGAAATCGACGCTCATCGGCATTGCGGCTGGCGTGACCCCGGCCGACTTCGCGGTCATTCGCGTCACCGGCAAAGAAATAAAGAGGCCAAAAGCCAAGAAACTGCGGCGCGTCGGCGTGGCGGTAACGTTCCAGAACCCGGCCGTGGCGAAAGAGTTGACGGTTCTTGAAAACCTTCAGCTTGGAGCACCTGAGCTAACCGGGCCGGAGGGCCGGGCGGAAGCCAAGCGGCTGCTCGCGTCAGTGGCCTCCGACCAGCACACCATGTCGCTGGACACGCGGGTGCGCGAACTGACGCTGGCGCAGCATCACATCATCGAGCTCGCCGGTGCATTGGCGTTCAAGCCCAAGGTTCTTTTCCTCGACGAGCCGACCGAGCCGTTCCAGCAGGCCGATATCGACAAACTGTTCGAGCTCATTAGGCGGCTGCGCGACGACGATGTTGGGATCGTGTACGTCTCGCATCGGCTGCGCGAGGTCGAAGAGCTCGCCGATCACATCACGGTTTTGCGTGACGGTAGGTCCATTGCCAGCCGCCCCGCGGCACGGATCACGACCGACGAGATCATAACCATGATCGCGGGCCGGCCGCTCGGGCAGATCTTCCCGGACAAGGCACAAGGCACGGGCGAGACGGTCCTTGAGGTCGAAGGGCTGGCCGGACTTGGATTCGCGAGTGTCGACTTCAGCGCCCGCGCCGGCGAGATTGTCGGCGTCACCGGCGTCGAGGGCGAGGGGCAACGCGAGTTTCTGCGCACGATCGCCGGGCTGGAGCGGCGAACGGCCGGTTCGATACGCATCAAGGGCAAGGCTTTCACCGGGGACACCACCGCGGCAGCACGCCAGGCCGGGATTGGTTTCGTCACCGACGACCGCCACGAAGAAGGGTTGTTCTCGACCTTGAGGTTGCGTGAGAACATCGGCATCGGCGCGCTCGACCGCATTTCCGGCTACGGTATCATCGACAGAAAGCGCGACCGGGCCTTGACCAAGGAAGTGGTCGATCGGCTCGGTGTGTATTCAGGCCACCGTGTAAGAGAAGAAGACGACACGACGGCCGCGGAACTGTCCGGCGGCAACCAGCAGAAGGCGCTGATCGGGCGCGAACTCGCCGGCGGGCCCGAGGTCATCCTGATCGACGAGCCCACCAAAGGCGTCGACGTCGGTGCGCGCACCGAAATCTACGAGCGCCTGCGTGAGCTCGCCGACAGTGGCGTCGCCGTCGTGGTGTCGTCGTCGGACGGCATCGAGCTCGAAGGTCTGTGCGACCGCGTCAATGTGTTCGCGCGCGGTCAGATCGTGAAAGAGCTTGCCGGCGAAAACCTCAACGACGGGGCCATCACAGAAGCGAACCTGACGGCGACGGTGGCGCGCGCCGACGGCCCGGCGGCGGCCCGCGAGGACAGCGAACCACGCTGGCGGCGCATCATGGCCGCCGACCATTTTCCGGCGGCGGTCCTGACCGCGCTGACCGCGATCGTCGTGCTCGGCACCGAGGCGATCAGCGAGCATTTCCTCTCTGCGTTCAACGTCCAGACCATGCTGACTTTCCTTTCGATCCTGGCGTTCATCTCGATCGCCCAGTTGGGCACAGTCTTGGTCGGACGGATCGACCTGTCGGTCGGCGCCTTGGCCGGGTTCGTCGTCGTGCTCGCATCTTTCCTCATGCCCGACGGAGCAGGAACCGGAGCCTCGCTCTGGGGGGCCGTCCTGATTCTGGCGATCGCGGCCGGATTCGGCCTAATCCAGGGCTGGCTGGTCACCTGGCTCAACATCCCGGCGATCGTGGTGACTTTGGCCACCTTCATCGGCCTGCAAGGCATGTCGCTGGTGTTGCGGCCGACGGCAGGCGGCCCGATCACGGATTACATCACTGACGTGTCCCAGTGGGGACTGGCGGCGGTCCCCGCCTGCTTCCTCGCCATCGTGGTCATCGTTGTGGTGTTCGAGTTTGGCCTGTTCCGCTCGGCGTTGGGGCGGCGGCTGCGCGCGGTAGGCTCCAACCCGCTCGCCGCAATACGCGTCGGCGTCAGCGTCAACCGGCATATCCTATTGGCTTTCACCGTCTCCGGGCTGCTGGCCGGCATAGCCGGGCTGATCCTGGCTGGCCAAGTCGGCATTGGCTCACCCGCGACCGGTATCGACTACACGCTGATGAGCATCACCGCCGTCGTGCTCGGTGGCACCAGAATCGCGGGCGGCCGCGGTTCGGTCCTGTCCGTCCTGATGGGCGCGGCCCTGGTGCAGTCGCTGTCGAGTGCGTCCTCCTTCATCAACCAGGACTCCGCTGTCCATTTGACCGTTTTGGGAGCGGTCACCTTAATTGCGGCGACTTTTTTCAGCGTCGCGCGGAGAGAGCGAACGGGATAGAGGCCGTTCGGGAGGTTCAACGGCAGGAGATGTGGCCGCCGGGCCTAGTCCGGCTGTCAACGTCGAGCGACCAAATTCGCCGGCCGATGGAACGACGGCCTGCCGACATGTGATGAGATTCTCCCGTCACCGCGCCGACCCAATTTGGCGGGCCCGGATCGATGCGCCATGACATAGGCGCCTGTCAGAATATCGCGGCGCGCATACCCGACGAAGCCGACATATGGTACGCCGATATCGGCGGGAGGTGGACGACCGATGCCAAATGTACTGACCGAAGAGCAATTCAGGCTTTTCCGGGGAAGAGGATTGCCTCTTTCCATTGCCCGGCCTTGCCCAGGAATGCCCGGGACATCAACTCGAAATTCAGGCAGAGCGCCGAACGGCGTCGCCATTGTCGCGGCAACGGGCAAGGCGCTGCCGATGAAGTAACGCGAGCAAGGCGGAACCAGTCTGAGCAAGGGGACTGGACCTTCAGGGTTCAGACAACCTTAAATCAATCGTTTGGGGGCCTACGATGACCAAGCTTTACTACATGCCGACCAAACTGGTGCACGGCATCGATTCGCTAGATCAGATCGGCGATCTGGCCAAAGGCCTCGGCATGTCGAAGGTCCTGTTGGTCACCGACCCGGCGGTCGGCAAGTCGCCGGCCTTCGACAAGGCCAAGGCGATGCTCGACGGAGCCGGCGTTCCGTACTCGGTGTTCGACGAATGCGAGATCGATGCGCGTTTGCGCCACGTCGATCAGGAGGCAAAGCGCATCCTGGACGACGGTATGGACGGTGTGATCTCGGTCGGCGGCGGCTCGGTGATGTGCGCCGGCAAAGCCATGGCGATCGTCGCGGGTCAGGGCGGCGGCAGCTTTGCCGACTATGCGGGCTTCGGCAACTTCTCCATGCCGGCCTTGCCGATGATCATGGTGCCGACGACCGCGGGTTCCGGCTCGGAGGTCTCGCAAGTCACCCTGGTCAAGGACGATATCGGGCACAAGAAATTCCTGGGTGGTGGGCCGCTGTCTTTTCCGCAGGTTGCGATTCTCGATCCGATCGTGCTGGAGACCTGCCCGCAATTCGTCAATGCGGTGGCAACGGTCGATGCCATCACCCATGCGATGGATTCGCTCTTCAACACCACGACGACGCCGCTCACCGAATCAATGGCGCTCGAGGCTTTGCGGGTTCTGGTCGGCGGCGTTCAGGCGTCGATCTTCGACAAGGAGCCGCAAGCGATGGCCGATCACCTGTTGGCTTCGTCGATGGCCAATATGTCGTGCGGCAATGCAAAGCTCGGCCTCTCTCACACGCTTTCGCTGCCGATGGAATCGGGCATGGACTTGACGCATGGGGTCGGCGTGGGTGTGCTGATGCCGCGCGTCTTCCGGTACAGCGCCGGCTTCGATCCGGCGATGGTCATGAAAGTCGCGCGGGCCTGGGAGATCGACGATTCCGGATCTACGGACGCGGTCGCGGACCGAGTGGAAGCTGCCGCCTACGCGCTCTTCGAGACCGTCGGGTTTCCGAAATACTACGATCCCGCCGACGTTGCCCCCGACAGTATCGCCTCGATCGCGCTCGAGGCCGGGCGGGGCCTTTACGGTGAAGGTTATCCCGAGGACAACCCGAACCGCGATACCAGGATACCGACATTCAATCTCGGCACCACGAGCATCGGTCAGGGCGAGGAAATCCTTGCCCGGTGCTGGACCTGACCGACAGGCCTCAAGAAAAAGGGACCAGGAAAGCCATGAACGAGTCGATCAAAACCGCAAAGGCAGTAAACGAAACTGCCGCCCCGTCCGAGCACATCCGCGACCTGCGCGCGACCCTCGACTGGCTGGAGGCCGAGGGCGATCTGATCGTATCCGACAAGGAGGTCAACCCGGACCTCGAGATCATCGGTCTGCAGAAGCACTTCGACGGCTCGTGCCCGCTCCTCTTCAACAACGTCACGGGCAAACCAGACCACCGGGTGGTGACCAACCTGTTCGCCGATACGAATGTGATGAACAAGATGTTCGGCTGGCCGGACGACAAGACCCGCACCCACACAATCGCCAAGGCGCTGACCAACCCGGTGAAACCCGTCGAGATCGCCCAGGACGAGGCGCCGTGCCAGCAGGTCGTGATCGAGAACCCCAAGGACGTGAACGACTACGTGGTTCCGGTCCGGCACACGGAGTACGAACCGGAGCTGACCGTGGGCTCGGGCATCCGCTGCGTAAGCGGCGAGTATTTCGGCCACGGCACCGACACCGGCTACAACCGGATGAACTTCCGCTGGGGCAATGTCGGCACCTACCAGGTCGCCCCCGGCTCGCACATGTGGCAAGTGCTTCAAAAGCACTACGAGGACGACAAACCCGTGCCAATCACCATGTGCTTCGGCACTCCGGTTGCCTGCACGCTGATGGCCGGCGCGGCCTACGACTACGTCATCCTGCCCCATGGCTGCGACGAGCTCGGCGTGGCCGGTGCGGTCCAGGGCAGCCCGATCCGACTGACCAAGGCGCGCACCGTCGACGCCATGGCGATGGCGGATGCGGAGGTCGTATTCGAGGGCTACATCAACCCGCGCGACCGCCGCTACGAAACGGCGGAGGCCGAGGAGCACGACGTCCAGGGACGCTATCACTTCCACCCGGAATGGGCCGGCTATATGGGTAAGTCGTACAAGGCCGCGACCTTCCACGTCACCGCCGTGACTATGCGCAAGCCGGAGAAGAAGTCGATCATCTATGCCCTCAGCCCGCACACGATGGACGAGCACAACATCGACACGACGATCCGCGAAGGGGCGATGTTCGAGCTCTGCAACCGCATCCAGCCGGGCATCATCCAAGACGTGGTCATCCCCTACGCGATGACCGACTGGGGCGGCGCGATGATCCAGATTAAGAAAAAGAACCGGATCGAGGAGGGCTGGCAGCGGAATTTTCTGGCTGCGCTCAGCTCCACCTCGCAAGGGTTGCGCGTCGCCATCGCGCTCAGCGAGGATGCCGACCTCTACGACATGGACGACGTGATGTGGAACATCACGACGCGCGTCAACCCGCACACCGACATCTTCCATCCAGTGCCCGGCGGCCGCGGCCAGACCTTCATGCCGTCGGAACGCATGACCGCGGGCGACAAGGAGTGGAAGGCGTCGAACACCCGCTTCGAGGGCGGGCTCTGCATCGATGCGACTGTGCCCTTCGGCTTCGAGGAAGACTTCCTCCGGCCGCAATATCCGATCGACAAAGTGAAACCCGAAGACTTCTTCGATGCGGAGCAGATCGCCAACGCGAAGGACCGCATGAAGGGCTGGGTGGTGTCGCTCTCAAAGACCGGCTGGTAATCGACTAAAGGAGGCGCCAGCGCCATGGGTCTGCTGGGAGAACCTTTTCCGGATCTCGACCTGCCGTTCGAGCCGGTGAGCAAATTGCTGCCGCGCTACGCAGCCCGTGACGCCGACAAGGTCGCGCTGGTCGACCTCGATCAGTCGAGCCGTATCACGTGGGCCGAGTTGAACGAGGCCGCTTCCCGGGTTGCGGTCTATCTGGCAGAGCAGGGCATCGGCGTCGGGGACAAGGTCGGCCTGCTCGCCGACGAGACCATCGAAAAGCTAATCTGCTGGCTCGGCATCTGGCGCGCGGGAGCTTGCGTCTGCCCGCTCAATATCGAGCTCAACGCGATCTATATCGCGGAAATGCTGCAGCAGATCGAGCCGAAACTCGTGCTGTGGCACAAGGGCATCGACGGCCCCGCACTCACCGAAGGGGTCGCGGCGCCCGACATCCGTGTCGATACGTGGGGCGCCGATCGGGGCGGCTCTGGCGGCGCGGACAGCCTGTTTCGGCTGGTCGCCAAGCTTGACCCCGATGACATACCCGACATTGAAAACGGGGAGGACGACCTCGCCGCCATCTTCTGCACGTCCGGCACCACCTCGCGGCCCAAGCTGATCGTGCACAAGCATATCGGGTTCTGGCTGTCCGGCCTCTCGACCCTCGATTTCCTCGGGCTGACGGCGGACGACCGGACGCTGGAATATCGGTCGTTTGGGTGGAACTCGGCGCAGATCCTGAGCCTTGTACCCTGGCTTCAGAAGGGTCACACGCTGCACATCGCAAAGCGTTTTTCGCACACGCGGTTCTTTGACTGGATCCAGGAGCACGGCATCACTTTTGCTGCCGGCGTGCCGACGGTCGTCAACATGCTTCTCAATGAGCCCACCGGCGTAACCGCCGACGAAATCCCGACACTGAAGCGGATGACCTGCTCGACCGCGCCCCTGACCGCCGAACAGTGGCAACAGTTCGAGGCGATGTACGGCGTTACGTTGCTTCAACTCTACGGCATGTCGGAGGCGGGCTGGATCTGCGGCAACCGGCACTACGAGCGCCGCATGGGCACGGTCGGCAAGCCGGCCAAGTACCAGCAGTTCCAGATCGTCGACAACGATGACAACCCGGTCCCTGCCGGCACAGAAGGCCACGTCACCATCGGCGGGCCGCAGGTCTGCTACGGCACGATCTCGACCGACGGCGACTTCGAGGACTGGACAGGCGCGCGCACCCGTACCGGCGACCTCGCGGTCATGGATGCGGACGGTTTCATTCGCGTCACCGGCCGAACCAAGGATCTGATCATCCGGGGCGGCGCCAACATTTCGCCGCTGGAGATCGACACCATCGTGATGGCCCACGATCACGTGGCCGAGGCCGCGGCGGTCGGCGTGCCTGACAAGATCTACGGCGAGGAAGTGGTCTGCTATTTGGTTGCGAAGCCCGGCGCTGCGCTCGATCTCGCAGGCGTTGCCGCGCATTGTTCGCAGAGCCTTCCGGCCTTCAAGATGCCCAAGAACTTCTACGTCGTCGACAGTCTGCCCAAGAATGACCGCGGCAAGATCCTGCGCGAGAGCCTGAAAACGAAGTGGCTGGAAGAGGTCGGCGGCTGAACCGTGTTTCACTTTCGTGGACTCGACACCAGCCCGACGAATATTCGATGGCGATTTTTGGATGGCGATTTTTTGATGGCTCGATACACTAAAATGAGCAATTCGGCCAACTGGGGGATGCAAGCCCATGAGTCCCGATTCTGACGCCGCATCTGTCCTGCAGGGCATTGAACCCACCCAGTACCCGCGACTAGGCGTCCCGCGTAGGCCGGTAACCGAATCTCGGTTCCTGCGCAACGCGTGGTATGTGGCGATGTTCTCCTCCGATCTGGACGACGGCCGGTTGATGCATCGGACCATTCTGAACGAGCCGGTCCTGTTTTACCGGAAGGAAGATGGTGGGATTGCCGCGTACACCGATCGGTGTCCTCATCGCTCCGTTCCGCTTTCGATGGGTAAGTTGTGCCCCGGCGATCGGGTGCAATGCATCTACCATGGTTTGGAATTCGGGCCTGACGGGCAATGCGTGAACAATCCGCACGGCAGCGGTAATATCATCGAGGCCTTGCACCTCCGGAGTTTCCCGGTCGTGGAGCGGCATACCCTGATCTGGATCTGGATGGGCGACAAGCCGGCCGACACCGATAAGATTCCGGATTACAGCTGCCTTGACGGTCGTCCGGAGTTACATGTCACCCGGCCCGGCTACCTCAAAGTTGATGCACACTATTACCTCGTCGTCGACAACCTGCTTGACCTCAGTCACATCAACTACACGCATGCCGGAATTCTCGGCAACGCGGATGCCGTCAAGGCTGAGGTTGAGATAACGCAAGAGGGCGATGTCGTTACGGCCAGCCGAAACAGCACGGACACCGAGACGCCCGGGATTTTGAAGATGATGGCCCCGGATTTGGACAAGGGCAACTTGTGGAACTCGATCTCCTGGTATGCGCCGAGCAACCTGCTTCTGCAGTTTGGTATCAGCGCAGATGGCGAACCGAAGGAGAGCGGCACCGGGTATTTCGCGATCCACCTGCTCACGCCCGAGACCGAGCGGACGACGCATTACTATTACACCGCCTCCAGATACAATGTGCTCACGGACGATGAGCAGAACAAAACGATGCGGGACCTGATCTACAAGATGCGGACGTTCGCTTTCGCCGATCAGGATGTGCCAGTGATCGAGGCCCAGCAAATCGCCTTGGACCAGGCCAGCGAAGAAGTACAGCAAGCCCTTCTGAACGTGGACGCCGGGCCGAACCGCTATCTCAGAATCCTCGAAAAGCTCCTGCGCGAGGAGGAAAAATAAACCTTCAATCTCGCGCCAGTTAGCCGCAGCGACGGCAGTGGCAACCGACATCCGCTCGTATCACCTGGTGGATGGGATCTGACATTGTCGACTACATCGCTCGACCGCGATGGGTCGGCAGGTAACATTCGGTAGCTCTCTCCGCATGTCCGTCTTACACCTGAAAGTGGACATTTGACTGCCAACTTTGTCGACCTGTGCAGCGGGTCTCAAGACGAGGCAAATTGCGAATTAGCGCACCGAACCAACTGCGCATACTCCGGCAAATTGATTGTTCGGTCCTCTGGCGGACCGAGTACCAAACTCACCAATCGCAACGATCGTGCATTCAACAACAGGCGTTCGGATGCTGTGTCGGTGCCGTTTTTAAAAGTCCAGCCGGAGCCCGATCAAAAGAAAATCGTGATGTCTATCGATACCCGAGTTTTCGGCCGCTGCCGAAAATCCATGAATCAGGGCTTAGCGATTTCTCACTAAGCCCTTGAAAAAAATGGCGCGCCCCGAGGGATTCGAACCCCCAACCTCCTGATCCGTAGTCAGGTGCTCTATCCAGTTGAGCTAGGGGCGCGCATGGTGCGGCGGTTCGCTCGACGCCACATTGAGAAAACAGGCCCACCGCGACTGGCAAATCCGGCCGCAACGGCGCCGGACACTACTCCAGAGCGGCGCTGCAGGCAAGGCTCCGCGCCGATCTGCAGGTCGTGGTCGCTCGCAGCGCGCAATGCCCGCCAGGGCCATCGAATATCGTTGCGCGCGAACTGGCCCGGTCATAAGGTCAGCGCCGTAGGATACGCCAAACCTCCGAGGCAAAGCACCGCGACCGTCCCTGAAACGGCGCGACGATCCGGGTTTCAACGCTTGGGTTTTTGTGCTTGGGTTTTGCTGCTTGGGTCTCAGCGCCTGGAACCCGGCACTGGGAACTCGGCACTGGGAACTCAGCAGGTGGGAATCGGGGCGGCGGCAATCAACCCGCGGAACGGATGCGCCGAACGAAACTCATGCAAGAAAACTCTCCCTTATTGGGCGTCGGAAAAAGCGGGCTGTTGCGCGGCTTGCAAGCGACGCTGATGCTGGCGGCGGGGCTTTGGCTCGCCGGCTGCTCGACCGCCGACGACGTTGTGTTCACAGCGCTTGCGGGCGAGGCGCCCGGTGAAAAGGGCACGATCCCACCAAACGTCGCCGCCGGGTCGGTCGGCTCCGGCCCACCCGCGCTAGGCCGGACGATATTCCGCAAGGCGCAAAAGATCGGGCGGCGGCCCAAGGCTCAGCCGCCGCTGCCGAGCAGCGCCACCGCCGCCTCGCTGGCGCGGCGCCACCGCGCGCTGAAAGCCAAACTCTTCCAGCACGACGACGAACTTCAGCGGACGCGACGCTCGATAAGGCTCCATCACAAGGCCTACGCGAAAGCGATCGGCGGCTTCGGCCTCGCCAAGAAGCGGACCCTGCCGGAGAACGACGCGGCCTACGCAATCAACATGCGCGATGCGCGGGCACGGCTCGGACGGTTGAACGGTGACCTGTTGAAACTCAACGCCGTCGCCTCGAAGGTCAATGTCAGCGCCGCACGGACCACACAGACACTAACCGATATTCGCGCGGCGACCGCGAAGGCGCGCAGCGCGCAGGAGAAACGTGAACTCACAGCGCTGGAAGGTGCCCTTGGTACAACCAACGGCCTGGCGCGCAAGATGCTGGCCGAGATCCATCTCGACATCGGCCGTCAGAGCGCCTACGCCCAGGACCAGAACCGGGGGCTCGACACGCTTCACGCCGAGGTGCTCAAGGACAGTGGCCGCAATCGCGGCAGTGCGCAGACCGGCCGCGTCGGGGCATTCGACAGGCCCACGCTGTTCGGCAGCGGCACGGATGCCCGCCGGTCCGCCGGTGCCGGCGCTGGCCCTGGGGAGCCGGTACCCCGGTCGCGCTCGGCCAAACCGCTGGTGCGTATCCGCTTCACCAAACCGGATGTCGCTTATAAGGCCGCGCTCTACCGAGCGCTGCAGGCGGCGCTGAAGAAACGGCCTGACATCTCCTTCGAGGTTGTCGGGGTGGCGCCCAATAACGGTCGCCGGCAGGGCGCCTTCACGCGCGCGCAATCGGTAATGTTCTCGATGGCCGATATGGGCGTGCCGCCCGACCGCGTGACGGTGACCTCCGAGGCTGGCGGCAGCGGCGAGCACGACGAGGTCCGCATCTTCGTGCGTTGAGGCCGGCTCAGCTTAGCGGATTGTCTTCGACATTCAGCTCGTGGATAGAGCCCATTTCGGCGAGCACCGGCGGCAGTGACGCGAGCCGATTGTGAGACAGGTCCAGCTCTTGAAGCATGGTCAATCTGTTGATCTCCGGCGGCAGCGATGTCAGCTGATTGTGAGGCAACTCCAGTATTTCAAGATTGCCCAGATTGCCGATCTCCGGTGGCAGATTTGTCAGCCGATTGTGCGATAAATTCAGTATCGCGAGTTCGGCCAGATTGCCGATTTCCGCCGGCAGAGATGCCAGATTGTTGTGCTCCAAATCAATGTCCCCGAGCAACCTCATGTCACCGAGTTCGGCCGGCAGCGACGTCAGTTGGTTGTTCTGCAGCCATAGATGATCGAGTTTCTGCAGCTTGCCGATCTCCGGCGGCAATGATGTCAGTCGATTGCCGCTCAGCTCAAATACGAGGAGTCGCTTCAAATTGCCGATCTCGGCCGGCAGCGACGTCAGCTGGTTGTCACTCAGCTCCAGATTCTCCAATTTCTTCAGTTTGCCGATCTCGTCCAGCAGCGACGTCAATTGATTGCCGTTGAGCGCCAGCAATTCGAGCGCCGTGAGCTCACCGATTTCCGCCGGCAGCGAATCCAATTCGTTATGGGCCAGATGCAGCATGGTGAGCGCCTGTAACTCGCCGATGTCGCTTGAGATCGACGTAAGCCCATTTTGAGTCAGACAGAGATACTCAAGCGTCTTCAGCTGAAAAAGTGGCCGCGGCAGCGTAGGCAGTCGATTGCCGCCCAAATCAAGCAACACAAGCGCCGTAAGTGCGCCGATTTCAGGCGGCAGCGACGTCAGTCCGCATCCAATCAGGTACAGGTTCCGGAGCCCCGTCATCGTGGTGATCTCCGGCGGGAACGAGCTCAGCTCGTTTTCGTCGAGACGCAATTCCGTGAGCGCGGTCAACCGGGTGAATTCCGTCGATAGCGCGGTGATCTTGTTGTTTGCCAAACTCAGTGTTTCGAGCGCGGACAGATCGCCGATTTCCGGGGGCAAAGCGATTAGCCGGTTTGAATTGAGACCCAAGCCCCGGAGCCCGGTCATCTTCGCAATCACCGGCGGCAGCAATGTCAACGCATTGCCGCCGAGCTCAAGAGTCTCCAGCGCCACAAGACCGGAAAACTCCTCCGGTAGCGAGGCCAGTTGATTGTCATACAGGCGCAAATATTTGAGCGCCTTCAGTCGGGAAACATCCGGCGGCAAGGATTTCAACCGATTGTGGCTGGCATCCAGGTTTTCCAGCGCGACCAGATTGCCGATCCCTTGAGGGAGTGATGTCAGTCCGAGGCCGCTGATATTGAGGCTTGTGAGCTTCGTCAGCCGTCCGATCCCGCGGGGCAATCTGCGTAGGAGCAAATCCGAGAGATCGAGCTCGGTGTCGCCCTGTCTTGCTGCCTGCCCGATGCGCGACCAAGCCTTTAGACAATCGAAGAGATGATACAGCAAAACCTCAACCTCCACGGGCCTGACGACGTGCTCGGGCACCGCAGTCGCAAGTAAGGCCGGTTCGGCCAGGGGGCGCAAGGGTAGGCGTCGGGATTGACCTGCGTATCGTATCGCAGCGGAAAATAGCAATCCGAACCTAACAGGGGATTCCGGGACTACCGGTTCGGAGCCAACAGTTCTGATCGAACGATCGACTTCCTTGCCGATCTTCGGCAGCACCTCGTGTTTCGGCGATATCATCGGCCGGCTCAAGAATGCCGAAAGTCCTTCGATCGGGGCGGTCCAGCGCCAGCTTCGGCCGAGTTATAGGGCGTCCATCGGCTTGCAGTGAAACCTTATTGGCAATCAAAGCATCTGATTTGCAACCTCGTTTTGAGAATAGTCCTGCCCGACGGGCGCCGGTTTCCGCTGTTGGGCAGCGGTTACCGCGCACTGTAAGGATCGTTGAGCAAACGGCTATTGGCCTTTTGCGTTCGGTTCGGCGGTCGATTCAGATCGAACAAGGCAGGGAATGGCATGAAGCTTCGTTGCAAACTCGTGGAAGCCGCTGCGGTCGCTGCCGCCGCGATGACGATAGCAATGGCCACGTCCGCTCAAAGTGCCGAGCGGTTGCCTGACGATATCGCGAAGTACAAATACGTCGGCTCGCTGGTGGTAACGGACAAAAAGCGTCCGCGTTTCGGCTTCCACCATTTTTTCCTGAACCGCAAAGGATTGAGGGCCTTCCGGCAACACGGTCCTTATCCGCCAGGCACAATTTTCGTCAACAAGGTCTACGCGATCGAATTCTTGAGAGGCCAAATCAACGAAGGGGACCTTCAAGCCATATCCATCATGCGCAAAGACCCTGCGGCAAGAAAGACCGGCGGATGGAGGTTCGCGGTGTTTGCTCCCGACGGGAAGCCAATCAGGATCGACGCCAAGAAGGCCTGCTTCGAGTGCCACCGCAAGGCCCGAGCCACCGACTACATTTTTTCACGCAGACTGAACTAGGGCGCCATACAAATTCATGCCGGATTGCCCCAAGGCATATGCCGTCTCGCACATCACGCCGGTCAGCGCCCACTGAATTCCGGATCGCGCTTCTCCAGGAACGAGGCGACGGCCTCGCCGAAATCTTCCGAACGCTGAGCCAGGGCGAATTGATCGCGGTCCATGGCGCTCAGCGCCTCGGCCAGCGGATGGGCGGCGCGCTCGATGCCCTGCTTGATCATCCGTACCGGCACCGGCGGCAGCTTGGCGATGCGCGCGGCCATAGCCTGGGCGGCGGCAAGCGCTCCGCCATCGGGCGCGACCTCGTCGACGAGACCCCAGTCGCGCGCGGTCTCAGCATCGAGTTGTTCGGCCAGGATCAGCAGACGTTTGGCGCGAGCCGGGCCGAGCAGCGCCGTCACCCTCGGCACCGAACCCCAGCTCATATTCATGCCGCGCTCGATTTCCGGCGCATAAAACTTTACGTCGTCAGAGGCGATGCGCAGGTCGCAGGCCGCGGCCAATGCGACGCCGCCGCCGACGCACCAGCCCTCCACGGCGGCGATGGTGACCGGTTCCAGCCGCGTCCAGGCCTCGCACATATCGCGGCCGACGCGCAGGCGATGGCGCTGCTCTGCGAGACCCGCCTCGGCGACCGCCATGGTCTCAGGGTCGCGCAGATCGAAGCCGAGGGTGAAGCGGCGCGGCTGGCCGGTCAGAATGACGGCCGAGAGATGCGGGTCGCGGCCCAAAGTGAGCGCGGCCTCGGTCAACGCTTCCATCGCCTTGAACGACATCGCATTGGCCTTGCCGCCACGGTCGAAACGGACCGTGGCGACACGCCCTTCGGTCTCGGTGGTCACGATCTGATCCGGCATTTGTGATGTCGGGGACATTGGCATGCGCTCCTTCGAAACGGCAGCCTTGGCTACCACCCTATCTAAGCGGCAGGGCAGTCTTGTGTCACCTATCGCAGCTTGCCGCACCCATGCGACCGATGATCGCGCTATAATGACCGCGCCATAGTGGAGCGAGAGCCGCTGCGGCCCCACGGCCGCACCACGCCGGGTGATCCCTCATGCCCTGGATCGTGCCGATCGTTTTACTGTCTTTGATGGCCGGGCTGGGCCGGGCCGGGCCCGCGCACGCCAATGGACTGCCGGTTGATGTTGAGCTGGTGATCGCCGCCGACGGTTCGGGCTCGATCGAGCCGCCGGAGTTTCACTGGCAGCGCCAAGCATACGCTCGCGCCATCACCGATCCGCGCGTCCTCCAGGCGATCGCGGCCGGCCGGCGGCGGCGTATTGCACTGGCCTATATCGAATGGGGTGCCCCGGCTTCGCAGGACGAGATCGTCGGCTGGCGCGTGATCGATGGCGCCGCGGCTGCAAAAGGCTTTGCCGCGCGGCTGCTGTCGCGGCGGCGTATGGCCTGGGGCCATAACTCGATCAGCGCCGCCATTGCCTACGCGGCAACCATGATCGCAAGTAACCGGTTCGATGGCTCCCGCAAGATCATCGACATCTCGGGCGACGGCCAGAATGTCGGCGGACCACCGCTGACGCTGGTCCGCCAGCAAGCCGCGGCGGCGGGCATTACCATCAATGCGTTGGTACTGAAGATGGGGCCCAAGACCTCCGGGCCGGGGCCGGCGGGGATCAGCCTCGCGGAGCATTTCCGACGCGACGTGATCGCCGGACAGGGCGCTTTCGTGATGGTGGCGACCCGGCGCGCCGACTTCGCCGAGGCGATCCTGCGCAAGCTGGTGCGCGAGATCGCCGGCGTGCCGGGGGAGACGGAAACCAAACTCCGTCGGTGAGGCGGGCGCAAAGGGGTGCTTTTTTGGTTGGCGCTTCGCATCGGCGTTCTTTGCCCCTGGCGGTGGCAGCACCGGCCCACGCCCCCACCCGACCACCCATGA
>Ga0315336_1001125_pt1 | contig 57143 bp, 41 predicted proteins | sample ASW5metaG_FD_204512 | JGI IMG/M metagenome (GOLD analysis project Ga0315336, IMG submission 204512) | Ammonia-oxidizing marine archaeal communities from Monterey Bay, California, United States - ASW #5 | ecosystem: Environmental > Aquatic > Marine > Intertidal zone | place: USA: California...
GGTGTGGGTCTCCACGACCTCGGCGCATCCGGTGAAGAGCAGGAGCGCGAGAACGGGAAAGAGGGGCAGTTCTTCAAACATGGGGTCTCCAGTGCAAGGGGGCAACGGACTGTCGCCTTCTGACTCGAGAGTTGTACCCACCACCGCTTGTTGCACGCCTGTTGCAGGATGGTGCAAGGCTGTGTCGCGTCTTACGGAAGCAGAACCACTTTGCCGATTACCCGCCTCGCTTCGAGGTCTTCAAGGGCCTGAGCCGCCTCGCTGAGGGGGTAGGTCTTCGAGACAAAGGGCGTGCAGGTGCCATCGGCGAACCACTCGCGGAGCTGGCGGTGATGTTCTGCAGACCGCTTGGGCTCCCGGGCGATCATCGAACCCCAGAACACCCCGATCACCTGGCAGCCCTTGAGCAGCATCAGGTTGAGCGGGATGCGTGGGATCTCGCCCGACGCGAACCCGATGACCAGGAAACGACCCTCCCAGCCGATGGCGCGCAGGGCCTGCTCGGCGAAGTCTCCGCCAACAGGGTCGACCACGACATCGACCCCGCCGCCGCCGGTCAGGGCCTTGGCGCGCTTCTTCAGATCCTCCTCGCTGTAGAGGATGGTCTCGTCGGCCCCGGCGAGTCGGCACTGCTCGAGCTTGGCCTCTGTCGACGCGGCGGCAATGACCCGGGCACCGAGGGCTTTGGCGACGTCGATGGACGCGAGTCCCACCCCTCCGGCGGCCCCGAGGACGAGCACGGTCTCGCCGGCCTTCAGCTGGGCGCGGTCCTGCAGTGCGTACAGGCTGGTGGCGTAGGTCAGGGTGAAGGCGGACGCGGTCTGGAAATCCATGCCGTCGGGCATCGGGACCAATGCCGCGGCGGGCAACAGCATCTGGTCGGCAAACCCGCCGGCCACACCGATACCGACGACCCGGCTCCCGACTTCGACGCCCTGCACGCCCTTGCCGATCGAGGAGACGACCCCGGCGACCTCGCCACCCGGTGAGAAGGGAAACGGAGGCTTGAACTGGTATTTCCCCTGGACGATCAACAGATCCGGGAAGTTGACCCCGCAGGCTTTGACATCGACGACGACCTGGCCGGGGCCGGCCACGAGGGGCTCGACCTCCTCGTAGATGAGGTCAGAGGGGGGACCGAAACGATGACAGAGGATGGCGTGCATGGCGCACTCTATCTCCGTCAGCTCTGGGGTCGACGACTCGAAGCGAGGTAGGCGGCGATGCGGGGCTCGCTGGCGAAGGCCTCGAACCAAGCGTGCACGCGGGGGTGCTCGGAGATGGCCTCCCGGGATCCGGGAACCCAGGTCACCAGGGAATCGAGCACGTCCCAGACCGCGACATCGGCCTGGGTGAAGCCGTCGCCCACAAAGAACCGGTCGTTGGAATTGAGCGCCAGGAGTCCCTCGAACGCCGGGAGCCAACGCTGGCGGAATCGGCCCGTGAGAAACGTGCGCTGCTTGCGTTCGGCCCCCATTCCAAAGAGCAGAAAGTAGGCCATGCGCAGATCTTCGGCGCCCCAGGCGATCGCGTCTGCCCGCGACGAGGACTGCAGGTCGGTGGGATCCACCAGGCCCTGCCTCCTGGCCAGGTATCCGAGGATGACCGGACCCTGTACCAGGCCGAAGTCGCCGTCCTCGAGCAGCGGTACCGACGCGAACATCAGGCCACCAGCGGGTCCGAGGGCCTGCATGGCGTGGTGCTCCGGACTGTCCTGGTCGAAGTTTCGCTCTTCCCATTCCAGGCCCAACAGCGACAAGATCAGCCGGACTTGCTCCGCCCGCCCGCGTTTGGGCCAGTAGGTCAGCTTCAACATGTGTCTCCTAGCGTCTTCCGAGCCCCCGCAATTTAGCGCGGGCGGTTACCTGCATGGGGCTTTGGGAGGTCACCCTGAGTGCATGGACACGACGTCAGTTCGCGCGCGGACCCCGCCATTCGCGGGGCACGCTGCGGATCCCGTTCGTCCTGTCGGCGTTGACGCACCTCCTGTTGTTGTGGGTTCAGCCTCCTGTGACCGAGAAGCGTGAAGAGGTGCGGGTGATGGAGCTGGCCCTGGTCCAGCGCGGGGACGGGCCTGGCAAAGAACCCGCCGAGGCCGCGGTCGAGCAGTCCACTCCGCCGCCGCCCAGGCCCAGGTCCTCGACCCCGGTGCCGCCGGCGCCCACGGCGGACCGCCCTCTCGAACCCACACCCACCCCGCAGCCCCAGATGCCGACCTCGTTTGGCGAGTGGAGCCGAAATCAGCGGGCTGCCGTGCCCCTGCTCGCCAACCAGCGCAACTTCAGTGGAGGGAGCCGCGGCAGCGATGTTGCCGGCAGCAAGGGCAAGAAGAGGTGCGTGCCCTTCCATCAGCGGCGCGTGGACGTGGTGTACCTGCTGTTCGATTCCTCCGGGAGCATGTCCCAAGCCAGGCACTCCCAGGCTCTTGGCTGCGCACACCAATACGCGAAAGCGGCCATGGAGCACGGTGCGTGGGTCATCGTCGGGAACTTCGCGGCGTACACGGATTTCTATCCTCCTACCCGGAATATGACCGATGTGGAGATCGCCCTCCGAGGCGCGTCGGACGCCAGGGCCACCGTGTTGCCCACGACCCGGCTCACGCAGTTGTTCGACCACAATCCCCACGCCGTGGCCGACATGGTCATCGTCAGCGACGGCTACATCCTCAACTACGGCGAGCTGCTGCCCTCGTATCGGTACTTCCTGGAGATCAACAAAGAGAACCGCGGCTACATGTATACCGTCGGGTCCCCCGGCCATCCGGCGGTGACTCAGGCCCTGCAGGAGATCGGGTTCGACGTGTTCATCTACCGGCTGCTCTAGCGTCCTGGGTAAGAATGGGGGCATGCGACCCATTGCATGGTCAGCGCTGTTCATCGCCGGACTCGGCGTGCCGGCGATCTCTTCGGCCACCTCGTTCACCGAGCGAGGGGGCCCGCTGGGTGTCGATATCGTAGGTCCCGGAGGGGGCGTGGTCGTCGCTGACTTCAATGAGGACGGCATCGGCGACATCCTGGTCCTCAATGACAGCGCGTACGGAATGTCCGTCCTGCTGTTCTCCGATGTCGCCGGGAACTGGATCGATGTCACCGCGGACAAGGCGTCGCAACTGTCGATCAACAACACGCCGAGATCGGCCATCGCCGCCGATTTCACCCATGACGGGCTCATCGACTTCGTCGTCAACGACAACACGCGGATCGACTTCTACATCAACAACGGCGCCGGCTCCGGCTACAGCTTTGGCGTCTCTGGAGCGCCCAACTACACCATCGATCCGACTGTGGATCAGGACATGAACAGCGAAGGCCTGGGCTGGATCGACTACGACCAGAACGGATGGTTGGACATCATCGTCGGCGACGACATGCGCATTCTCGAGAACCCAGGGGACGGGACAGCCCTGTTCCGGGTCATCGAGGATGGGCTGGGACTGAACAACTCATTTGCTCACAGCGACTACCTGGCCGTCGCGGACTACGATGCCGATGGCTTTACCGACGTCGTGGTGCGCGTCGACGGAGTCGGTCCGCAGAACCGCGACCTCTACCACAGCGACGGAGACGGCACGTTCACGGTGAATCCGTCCTTCGATCTGAGTGGCTCGAACCTGGAGAAAGGGGCAGTGATCTTCTGCGATGTCGACGGAGACCTCGACCAGGACATCTTCTGGTCGTTCGGGGTCGATCCGCCCGGAACCGATCGCGACGCCAACATCTTCTATACCAACGACAACGGCCTCTTCGTCGCGTCGCTTCAGCCCTCGCAGCCGGCGCAGGCGCCTATCGACGGAGCGGGATGTGGCGACGTCGACAACGACGGAGATTTCGACCTCTACCTGGCTGGCGACGACGGCGACAACCTGTGGCGAAATGACGGTACGGGTAACTTCAATCTGGATAATGGCGGAATCGGCAGCAATGGCCCTGGCGAGTCGCTGGTGATGTTCGATGCCGACCTCGACGGCGATCTGGACATCTACACCAACAACGACGGCAACAACGCGCTGTGGGTGAACGACACCGACAACGACAACTACCTCCAGGTTCGTCTCCTGGCGGATGTCGGGTCGTGTCCGGGACCCAGGATTCTCCGCGACGACATCGGGGCGACGGCCTCCCTGGACAACGGACCCCTGCACGAGGTCAACGGGGGAAAGGGGCACGGCTCACAGGGTTGGCACATCCTGCATTTTGGGCTGCCGGGAGGACCCGACGAGGCCAACACACTCGAGATCCGCTTCCAGTACGGTGACGAACGGAAGGCCCCTGTTCCGGTCAAGCCGAGCGAGCTCGGTGTGCGCAACTACCTGGAGGTCGTGCACGACGACCCCGATGGAGACGAGATTCCCACCGAGATCGAATACGCGCAGGGCAACGGCGATCTCGACGGCGATGGGATCGACAACGCCTATGACATCGACGCCGACGGGGACGGCATCCCCGACGGGATCGAGGCGGGAGACCAGGACCGATGCACGCCGCCCATCGACACCGACGGCGATGGGGCTCCGGACTACCTCGACTTCGACGCCGATGGCGATGGGGTGCTCGATAAAGATGAGGGGCAGGGAGATCTCGACGGGGATGGGGTCCCCAATTGGGTCGACCCCGACGACGGGGGGCAGACGACGTCCGCGCAGACTCCGGACACCGGTGCGGGCGCGGACTCCGGCGCACCTATGGCCGTCGGATTCACTGGCGGCACGGGTCTCGACTGCGCGTGCTCCTCGACGAGTGGTGGAGGGTGGACCGCCGTGCTTCTGCTCGCCGTCATCGGATGTCGCCGAAAGACATGAGCCGATTCTGCATACTGGTCCTGGCCTTGGCCCTGGTCGGTGAGATCGCGACCGCCGGCGAACTCTCGCCGGAATCCGCCGCGGAGGTCGCGGCCATGGACAGCGAGGTGGATCGGCTCGTCGAGCGAGGAGACAAGGCGGCGGCCCAGCAACTGGCCCGCAAGAGCCTGGAAATCCGCGAGCGGGCCTATGGGTCCGAACATCCAGCGCTGATCCCCAGTCTGGACAACATGGGTTGGTCCCACGAGGCGTTTGGGGACTTCGAGAACGCGCGCCTGTGGCGTGGACGGGCCTTGGAGGTCCGTCGCGCTGTCTTTGGCGCCGACCATCCCAAGGTCGCCGATGGCCTGCTCCGACTCGCTCGCATCGACATGAAAGCGGGCCAGCCCCTCGACGCCGTCGAGAGGATCGAAGAGGCGCTCCGGTTGGTCGTCGCGGCGGGAGTCGAGCCAATTGAGGTCGCGTGGGTCGAGCACGAGCTCGCCGCGGCGTTGCGCGAGTCCGGGCGGCCGGAGGAAGCGGTCGAGATCCAGTTGCGTGTGGCTGACGTGGTGGAGGGCGAGTTGGGGCCGGACAACCCCGAGCTCGTGCCCGTCTTGAACAACCTCGCGCAGGACGCCCGGTGGCAGGGCGACGTCCTCCGAGCGATGTCGCTCCTGGAACGCGCTGTGCGACTCGCGGAAGTGAAGGCCGGTCCCGAGAGCGTCGAGGCGGCCTCCGCTCTGGTTCAGCTCGCGACGCTGGTGATCCAGTATCGCGACTGGGACCGAGCCGATGCCCTGCTCCTGCGCAGCTACGAGATCCTGGAGAGACGCACTTCGCCAACACATCCCGATCTCTTGAGCGTGTTGACCAGGCGAGCGGTCGTGATGCGGAAACGGGGACACACGGCGGCGGCCGTAGGCGTGTTGCGAGACGTATTGGACAGGACCATCGCTGTCTATGGGGAGTTGAACCCTCGGACGGCGCTCGCAAGGGAGCAGCTCGGCCACGCCCTCTTCGCCGGCAACATCGGTGCCGCGAGCGCCGAATTCGACGCTGCGGTGGACGTTCTCAACCGGACTCTTGGCTCCACTCATCCGGTCACACTTCGCGTCGTGGCGAACCAGGCTTCGACCCTTTCGACCGTCGGCATGTTCGACGACGCGAGGGCGGTCATCGAGCGCGTGCTCGCCGAATACCAGAAGGCCCGACCCGATACGCTGGCGTATGCCGGGACTCTGTCGCAGCTGGCTACGATCCTGTACCAATGTGGCGATCGGCATCGCGCCCACGCGATCTTCAACGAGGCGGGTGACATCTTCGCCGCCGCGCTCGGGCCGGACCATCCCGATACCCTGAAAGTCAGGTGGAATGCCGTCCAGGCCCTCGGCCACCTGGCGGAGCCCGACGCGCTGGTTCGGGCCAGCCGAGAACGGGTGCGAGCCGCGGAGGAGCAGCTGGGCGCTGAGAGCCCCCTGGTTGCAAGGCATTTGATTGGCCTCACTGACGACCTCATCAATGCTGGAGACCTCCCAGCTGCGGTGGAGACAGCGGAGAGGGCGCTGGCCATCCACATGGCCCGTCATCCCGATGGCGATGCGACGGCGAGCGTCCTCGACCGGCTCGGGTGGCTCCACGTCTCGATGGGCGATCCGGATCGCGGGATCCCACTGGTCGAGCAGGCATTGCGGATCATGGAGAAGTCCTCGCTTCCCGACGCCGATGGCATCACCTCCATACGATTCAGGCTCGGGGTGGCCAGGGCGGCGGCCGGACACGAGGGCGGTGAGAGCGAGATGGACGACGCCCTCGCCACCGGTCGCGAGGCAACGCGCGATGCGATGGCATCGGCCAGTGAGCGCGAGGCCTTCGCCCTGGCTTGGAGGGACCGGAGCATGATGGATGCCTGGCTCGGTCATCGCGGGCACGCCGATGAGGCTGGGGCGGCGTGGGACGCAGTGTTGGCGTGGAAGGGTCTTGTGACCGACGCGCTCGAGGCGCGCCGGGAGCGGCTCCTCGCCACGGATGACCCTCGGGTGTCAGAGCTCTTTGGGGAACTGGAGGAGCTGCGGAGACAGATCCACTCAGAGATGAATCGGCCCGATCTGGCCCACGGGCTGGCTACACGGCGTGAACTCATGGACGACCTCCTCGTTGAGCGGGACCGTCTGGAACGACAACTCGCCAGGATCTCACGGGATTTTTCCGCTCGACTCGAGCGGCGCTCTGTGCTGGGAGCAGATGTATGCGCAGCGCTGCCAGACGACGCCGTCGCCGTCGACTACCTCCGATACACCCATCCCGAATCCGACCGATACCTCGCCTTCGTGGTGGGCCGCGACTGCGACGTGGTTCGGGTCGAGCTCGGAGGAGCCGCGCACATCGAGAAGGCGGTGGCCGCATACCGCTCCCTCCTCAAGGATTCGACCGTGCTCACGTCGCGTCTCGATGACCGCGGAAAGAGCGTGCGTGAACTGATCTGGGACCCAGTCGAGGAGCACGTCGGTGCCGCCGAGCTGATCATCGTGGTCCCCGATGGCGCCATTGCGGGAGTCTCCTTCGCCTCGTTGCCACTTTCGGACGGCTACTTCGTGGAGCGCTATGCGACCGCGTACCTCGACCATGCCGGTGATCTGCTCCATCGCCCGCCAGCGACCGGCCAGGGTGCCGTCCTGGTGGGAGGGGTGGATTTCGGACCCGTCGACAACGCCCGCGACGACGGGCTGCTCGCCATGGGCGGCGCGGACTGCGTGGAGGCGTACCCGCCGATTCCCGGCACCGGCGACGAGATCGAACAGATCGCCAAACACTGGCGCAAGGTCCGCAGGCGGGAGGCGGTGACCCGACTCCGGGGTCTCGACGCCGACGAGGGAACGGTCGTGGACGCCATGGCCGGTCGACGGGTCATTCACCTCGCGTCTCACGGCTATTTTGGCAACAGCGGCTGTGCTGGCCAGACCTTCGTCCAGAACGCCTGGCGAGAGGGAATCGGCGCAGACCCCCTCATGAGTGCCGGGATAGCCCTGGCCGGCGTCAATCAGGCGGCGGCGGCGGGTACCGGCCTGCTCACGGCCGACGAAGTGGCTGGCATCGACCTGCGTGGGACCGAACTGGTTGTTCTTTCCGCTTGCGATACGGGAGTTGGAGAGGCGGTTTCCGGCGAAGGCGTGCTCGGTCTCCGTCGCGCCTTTGTCACAGCTGGCGCCCAGAACCTCGTGATGAGCCTGTGGAGTGTTCCCGATGACGCCACCGCGACGCTCATGACCGGGTTCTACGAGAACTGGCTGACCCGGCGGGGCACGGTCACGGCAGCGGTAGCCCTGCGCGGGGCCCAGTTGGATCTTCTCCGAGAGTCCCGGTCGAGGTTGGGGGACAGCCGGCCGGCGGATTGGGCTGCGTTCATCGCCGCTGGGCCAGGGCTCTGAGAGCTGGGGGCAGATCGGCCGGTAGCTCTCCGCAAACAAGGGGTTGGTCGGATTCGATGGCCCGGTAGAGCCGTGCCAGTGCCCATCCAACGATCGACCGGTGGCTCCGATCGATTCCCTTGTGGGCGACCAGCGTTGCCGCTTCTCGGAAGAGCGGCATCGCCGGCTGGCCCGCCACCAGCGCCGCGTGACCTTCCTCGCATGTGAATGAGCAACGCGCCTCGTCCTCGGCGTCGTCGACCTTCTCTCGGTGTTCGGCGATGACGGCCTGGAGCGCAGCGGCGGGGTAGCCACACCGTCGGTAGAGCATGAGCTGATGGACGGCCAGGTTCATGGCCCATGCTTGGATTCCATGGGACTCCATGATCTCCCGGGCGGTCTCGAACTCCTGGATGGCCAGTTCGCGGTCCCCGTCGTGCAACGCGAGAAACGAAGCCGCTGCCCCGCGGGCGATGTGGCCGATTCGCGCGCCTTCCAGCTCGGCGAGCTCGGCGAGTTCCTCCGCCAGAACACGCGCCGACGGGATCTTCCCGATGGAGACCCGTCGATAGGCTTCGGCGGAGGCGAGGTTGAGCAGCGCGCCCTTCTTGCCGAGGGTCCGAGCGTTGTCGAGCGCCTTGTCCATCATCGGCAGGGCTTTCTCCGGTTCGCCGAGTTGCGCGTAGGCCATGCCGAGAATGGCCTGTGCCGGGTAGAGCTCGGTCTCGCCGACCTCGATGAGCGTGGCCAAGGCCCGCTCAAGGAGGGTGGCGGCCTCGTCGACGCGGCCTAGATAAAGTAGATTCTGACCTCGGATCGAGCGAGTTCGTGCGACCCAGAGTGCATCGTCCAATTCCAGTGCTATGGCTTCGGCGCGCTTGATGCGATCGAGCGCGGCCTCGAGTCGTCCGAGGTTGTTCTCGAGCCACCACAGGCGATATTCGACCAGCATGACGCCGCGGCGGTCGCCGATTTCCTCGCAGATCGCCAGCCCCTCGGCCATGAGTGATCGCGCGCGGTCGTGCTCGCCTCGGTGCAAGTGCGCCATGGCCTGACTCTGGATCGCGTTCGCCTCGCCCGTTCGGTTCCCCTGTCTGCGACACAGCTCCGCTGCCCGCTGATCGTGGGGGAGTGCGTCGGAGGTCCGACCCGCGGCCATGAGCGAGTGAGAGAGCTCGAGGCTGGCGTCGACCGCCTCCGGATTGTCGGGGTCCATCGCGGCGACATACCAGCCGTAGAGTCGGATGGCGTCCTCTTGCGCGAGCTTGGCCTTCGCCGAACGCGCGGCCGCCAGCAGGTGCACCTGGGCGATGACATTCCGATCGGCGTGGCCGTAGTGGTGGGCGAGCGCTGCGTCGGTACCGCTTCCGGTCTCCTGGAGCCTCTCGGCGTGGCGTCGGTGAAGTTCGGCCCGCGCCTCGCGAGCCAGGGTGCCATATGCGGCGTGTCGAAGCTGATTGTGGGTGAAGGCGAGCTTTCCCCCGGCCCCGATGGACAGGATGCGATGGCGGACGAGCGCCGTGAGGGCGACGTCGGCGTCTCTCCACTCGAGGTCGGAGAGGGCGACGATCCATGGGGCCGACCACCCGTCTCCAACGACCGCTACGCACTGGGCGAGATGGGTGCTGTCGCGATCGAGGACGCCGATCCGGCGCTCGAGGAGTTCCCGGATCGACAAGGGCAGGGGGAGCTCCGCATAGTTGTGCCCAGGAGCGGTCCAGACGCCGTCGTTTCGCGCCAGGATGCCCAGCGCCACCGCCGTGCTGAGGTATTCCGACACGAACAGGGGATTGCCGGAGCACCGTCGTTCGAGGAGCTCCGCGAGTCCCTCGGGCACCTGCTCCACGGCCAGCATCTGCGCGGCGAGGTGGGTGGTCTCGGAGCGCTCGAGTGCACGCAGCTCGACTGAGCGCCCGGCGTGTATCTCCAGCCCATCCGCACGCGCCCCCGCTCCGCGTCGCACCGTGCCGACGACGCGATAGTCGAGTTCGCGATCGCCGAGCCACTCCAGGAAGGAGAGCGTCAGGCTGTCCGCCCACTGCAGATCGTCCATCACCAGCAGGAAAGGGCGGGCTCTGCCGAGTCGGCTCAACACGTCGTGTAGCGATATGAAAACCCTCAGCCGTCGCTCCTCGGGCGAGGCTGCCGGTAGGTCTTGCCGGGCATCGCGCAGATCCCCGAGCGGGGGGTGAAACGGCACCAATGCCGCCACGGGCCACGGGTCTCCCTCGTGGTGTTGGGTGCGATACACGCAGACCCGTTCGAGGACCTGGTCGAGCCCCTCTAGCGGCGCGGCGTTGTGCTCCGGAAAGGCATGCAGAAAGGTGTTCACGCGCTTTGTTCGGGCGGTTTCGGCGACTTCTAGCGCAAGACGAGTCCGCCCGGCCCCGGCTTCGCCGTAGACCAGGGACAGGCCACCATCGTGTCCCGCCAGCTCGTCGCGCAGGGCTGCGTGGCCCACGAGGACGCCGGCGCGGTACACGTAGGTGCCGCCATGCACCGGGCGATGGAGTAGGTGTTCGGCCACCTCAGAGGCGAAACCGGGTCGGCGCCCGGGCTCCTTCTCCAGGAGCTGCATCACCAACGCGTTCAGGTCGGGTCCGATCTCCTCGCGGAGGTCCCTCGGCGGCGTCGGAACCGCACTCTGGTGGCGCCGGATCACCCAGCCGACATCGCCGGAGAACGGGGGCCCGCCGGTGAGGAGCTCGTAGAGGATGCAGCCCAGCGAGTACAGATCTGCCCGGGCGTCGACGACGCGGCCCGCCAGTGTCTCCGGGGCGACATAGGCCACCGTTCCGGCAACGTGTTTCCGGGCGAGCACGTCCCGGGTCAGCGCGCGTCGATCCTGAGGATCGAAGCGCGGCGGCGTGCCGTGCGCATGGGCCCACAATCCGAAGTCGACGAGCACGGTCTGGCCGTCTCGGCGGCTCATGATGTTGTCTGGTTTCAGATCGCAGTGGGCCACGCCGAGCCGGTGCAGGTACGCCAAGGTCGTGCAAAGTTCTCCGGCGATGGCGCGGGCGCAATCCACGGGCAGGAGCCAGGCCGCCTCTTCGGTGCGGGGGGGCGAAGGCAGTGGCGTGTTCGTCTCGTCGAGGAGCTCGTGCAGGGTTGCATCCGATGCGCGGCCCCCTCCCGCCCGGCGCGACTCGAGCCATTCCAGGACCATCCAGGGGATTCCGTTGTGCTCGCCGTGGTCCTTCGCGTGCACCACTCCGACGTGATTCAGTCGTCGCAACGCCCAGATCTCGTGGCGCAGGCTGGCCGCTGCCAGCGGGTTGTCGGTCGCCACTTTGATCGCGACCCGCTCGCCGGTCGCGGTGTGGTGGCCTTCCCAGACGACGGACATCCCCCCGCGGGCGTGGGGTGCCAGGAGCTCCCACGGACCCAGCCTGCCTGGACCGATCGTCGACATCAGACTCAACCTATGCGGTCACCAGCTGATGCGGGCGCCGCCGTCGCCGAACTTTGCGCCGGCCGTCATGACCGGGTTGGCGAGGGTGCCCGTCCAGGAGCTGCCGCCTCCGCCGCCTCCGCCGCCACAGTTGCCGGTCGATGTCCCGCCGCCTCCGTAGTAGCCGCCGCCTCCGCCCGAGGTCCCGCCGTAGGTGTTGAAGCAGATCCCGTTCTCCCACGTGTCCCCAGCGCCACCCATCCCGAGCACACCGTCGGTGCCGCAGGTGTTCGTGTAGCCGGTGTTGCACGATCCGAGTCCACCACTCTGGAAGCCGCCACCACCGGCACCGCCAGAGTGGTTCGCAGACTCGCCGGCGCCGCCGTCGAGGCCACCATCGATGCCATCGCCGCCGGAGTAGCCCAGCCCACCACCGCCGCCGCAGTATTCGGCCGCACACTGACCGCCGCCACCGGCGCCGCCCAGGAAGTTGTTGTCGCCGGAGCTGCTGCCGCCGCCCCCGGCCACCAGGATGCGCTCGGCGAGGGTGTCGCCGCCCATGCGCATATCCGATGCGCCGCCGCCGTTGCGGGCGTCGGCCGCCCAGCCGGCTCCGCCGCCGTTGTAGCCGTCCTGGCCGCCGACGAAGACGTTTACGACCTCTCCGATGAGGAGGTCGATCTCCCCGACGGCGTGGCCGCCTTTGCCGCCGTTGCCGCCGGCGCCCTGCGCCCCCCAGACCTCGAGGGTGAAGGTGCCGGTGATGGGTGCCTCAAAGACCTCCATGGCGCCGGTGTAGCCGAATTCCGACTCGAAGACCTCGATGAGCGTGAAGTCCACCGTGGCGACATTCGACGTTTCTCCTGTCACGTCGTCGACGGTGTAGGTAAAGCTGTCGGTGGGTTCGTCGCTGCCGTCGTGGCTGTATCGAATGCGTCCGTCCGGTCCGATCTCTGTCGTACCGTGCAGGGGAGCGGTCACGACGACCAGTGTGAGTGGGTCGAGTTCGTCGCCGTTGGGATCGGTGTCGTTGAGGAGGGGCTCCACGGTGGCGTCATCGCCCTGGTCCATCTCTATGGAGTCGTCGACGGCTACGGGCGCGTTGTCGGTCACGTAGGTGGGGTCGGAATCGGAATCGGTGTCGCCCAGGACGTCGGTGTCGCCGGCGTCGCTGTCGGGCAGGTCGGCGGGCACGATGTCGGCGCAACCTGCGAACAGCAGGAGGAAGGCCAGCGGGTAAACGTTCATGTGGGCCACGAGCAACTCCTGATCTTCAGGCATTTTATCCTGAAGAACGGCAGTGGGGAGCCGTTCGGTCGCTGTGGCCCCTTTTTTGTACGCCGACCCGGTCTTAGGAGCGCATCCGCGCGAAGGCACGCATGGCCTCTTCCTGGGACGGGTCCTCTGGGAATCGACCGCGCGCATACCTGGGAATGTAGGTGTCCCGAACCCGTTCGATGGCGGCGTCCGCGCCCATCGAGGGGTGGTGGCGCAGCAACCAGGTGGCCAACACCGTACCGGTGCGCCCGATCCCGGCGAAGCAGTGCGCGACGACGGGTAGGTCGCGGTCGATGCAGTCGTCGATGAAGTCGAGGATCTCGGGGAGGTCTGGTGGCGGTCGATAGTTCTCCGTGTGGGAGAAGTACCCGCGCAAGCCGACGGACTCGGGCGTTGGATCCAGGGGTTCGGTGCCCAGCGTGACGATGGCCCGGACGCCGTTGTTGCGAATGAACGGCTTCAGGGCATGCAGCCCACCGAAGAGATCGGGATGCGGGGACCCGGCGAGCTGTCCGGGTATCAGCCAGCGGAATCTGTCCCAGCGCGGCTCGGTCACCCGCCGCCGGCGTCCGTGAAGAGCTGCAGGAGCGCATCGTAGTTGCCCTGAACGTCGAGATCGTTGTCGGTCAGGTTGTAGACGTCGACGGGCTTTCCGTCCTCTCCGACGATGATGACGTCGCGGTACGTGACGGACCAGTCGGCCCAGACATCCTGATCGGTCGTTTCCTGGAGCCACGCCAGATCTCGCCCGTCGGTGATGCTGTCGTTGCCGGACTCTGCGCCGACCTGGTTGACGCCGATGATCTCCACGGTCAGGCCGGATGCATCGAGGTCGGTCTGCATGTCGTCGAGGCGGCCGAACTGGCCGCTACAGTAGCCTCAAGTCGCGTGGCCGAAGTACCAGCCGCTGACCTGGCCCTCTAGATCGCGAGGGGAGACCTGCGTTCCGAAGCGCTCGGAAGAGGCATTCACGTCTTCGAGGGCGAAGTCTGGCACGACACTGTCGGCGTCGGGTCCGCCGCCGTTGCACGCGAACAAGAGAAGAATGGGGGCCGTTCGCATAGTGGTCTCCTGCGGTCTCTCTAATGTATTGCTCAGGGGATGAAGCGCACGTGCCGTACCACCGGTAGCGATACTGTGCCGTCGTGGTGCCCGAGCCGACGGGAAGCCCAGGTCGGGACTTCCCACATGCCCGTCGATTGTTCGACTGTTCGACAAGTCGACTGGTCGACGAGTCGTGAGATTGGGCTCGTAGGATCCTAGATCTCGAGGAGCTCGATCTCGACGGCCGTGTCGTCTCCCTTCTCGAGGTCGGTGTCGCTATCCCCGATGAAGGCTGCGGTGCCCAGGGAGTCCCGGCCGACGATCTGGATGGTGTAGCTACCCGAGAGCACCGGTCCGACCTGCTCGATACCGTCGTCGCACTCGGTGGTGAACACCTCGAGGATGAAGTCGTTGTCGAAGACGATGATGTCGAGCTCGGACACGTCATTCGATCCGCACAGGCGGCCGTTCTCGAAGAACCAGGTGACGGTCATCGTCGCCGGCAGGGCACCGAGGACAACGGTGGGAACGGTGGCGAAGTCATCGCCGCTGACCTGTACGTCCTCGTAGCTGCCGGAGTAGCGAGCGACGCCGACGCTGTCGAAGCCGGTCATCTCCACGTCATAGAGGCCGGCGGGAACGGTCATGGATCCGCCGCCGCTCACACAGTCGAAGAGGGCGCTCTCGTCTCCGAGATCGACCTCGACGGTCTCGACCCCGGCGGTGGTGCACCCCGAAGTCCCGATCTGCCAGCTGAAGTCGATCTCTCCATACTGGGCTTCAGGAGGGGTATACTCACTGGTGTGATCGACTTGACAGGCCGTGAGGGTCAACAGGGACACGATTCCGACGGTGCGCATGGGATCTCCTTTCATCTGAAAGGTCTGACACCGCGCGCCCTCGGAAGCGCTACCGATTCTCCTTCCGGCGGAAGAAGAAGACGGGGAGGAAGAGCGCGGCCCAGGCTCCGCCGGCACCGTTTGAGCGGCAGCCTCCCCCCTTGTTGGCGTGGTCCCCGGTGTCGGCGATCCCGGTGTCGGTGAGGCACGGCGCGTCGGCGCCGTCACAGTCCTGATCGATGCCGTCTTCGCAGATCTCGCTTGCGCCCGGGAACACCAGGCCATCGGTATCGTCGCAGTCGTCGACCGCGTCAAAGCCGTCGCCATCGGCGTCCAGCAGCGCGGCATCGACGCCATCGCAGTCCTGGTCGACTCCGTCTCCTGGGGCATCGAAGGCGTCGGGGTTGATCGCGGGGTCGTCGTCGTCACAATCCAGGTTGTTATCGACCATATTCGTCTGCGGAACACAGGTGACGAGGTCGGGAAGAACGTGTGAGGCGTCGCCGTAGCCGTCCGCATCGACATCGAACCACCAATCGTTCTCGAAGCCCTCGTCGATGGTGCCATTGCAGTTGTTGTCTATGAAGTCGCAGTTCTCGACTTCGCCGGGGTTGATGTTCGCGTCGTTGTCGTCGCAGTCTCCCTGGGCGACGGTGTACCCGTCGCCGTCGAGGTCGCCGCCTCCGTCGAATCCGTCGCAGTCCTGGTCGATTCCGTCGCCGGGAATGTCGAAGGCTCCGGGGTAGATCTGCGGATCGTTGTCGTCGCAGTCGGTGCCATTGCTCACGTACCCCGGCGGGGCCATGCACGACTGCAGGCTCTGGAGAGGATCGCCGAAACCGTCGCCGTCAGCATCCATATACCAGGTTGCACCTACAACATCTGGATCGGCATCGTCCACGAGGCCGTCGCAGTCGTTGTCCAGTCCGTCACAGACCTCCGCGGCTCCGGGATGTATGGCCGCATTCGCGTCGTCGCAGTCGCCCAGAGCCACGGTCCATCCGTCGCCATCGGCGTCGCCTCCGCCGCCTCCGTCGATACCGTCGCAGTTCTGGTCGATCCCATCTCCGGGGATGTCAACGGCCAAGGGGTTGATCGCGGCGTTGGTGTCGTCGCAGTCACCTGAATTGGTGATGAAGCCACTCGGCGGCAGACAGGCCTGCATGACGACCGCGGCATTGCCGAACCCGTCATTGTCCAGATCCTGACGGTCGGCAAGAGTCGCGGCCAGTACTTCGGAGTGCACTTCGGCGGCGCCCACAGTCCAATCCGAAACGGCGAGAGCAACGCCCGTGGGCTGGGATGGACAGGGCTCGAGGGCGGTTATCAGGCGGACGCGAGGAACCTTCGGGGCCGGCTCGGGTTGAGCACGACGGTCGTATTGATGCCCCCCGACCGCGAGGAGAGCACGCCGCGCGGGACGAACCCAGCGACGGTGCCAGACCAGGCTGGCTGGCTGTTCCCGGCGGCGGGCGGTGTCTTCGAGGGCGGTTGGGTTCTCTCGGAGATGTGGACCGCACAGGCGGGGGTGCGCGCTGAGGTCACCGTCGCCGATCCGAGCTGGGTCGGCCAGATCCGCGCCGTACCGTGGATTACGACGACACTAGGCCTCGAAGGCACCTTCTGACTGTCAGAAGGTCACGACAGATCGGATGGATTCGCCGGCTTCCATGAGGTCGAAAGCGGTGTTGATCTCGTCGAGTGGCATCACGTGCGTGATCAGGGAATCGATGTCGATCTTGCCGTCCATGTACCAGTCGACGATCTTGGGCACATCGGTTCGACCGGCCGCGCCGCCGAAGGCCGTTCCCTTCCACACGCGTCCGGTGACCAGCTGGAAGGGTCGGGTAGCGATCTCCTCGCCCGAGCCGGCGACGCCGATGATGATCGACTCTCCCCAGCCCTTGTGCGCGCACTCCAACGCCGCGCGCATGACCTCGACGTTGCCGATGCACTCGAAGGAATAGTCGGCACCCCCGTTCGTCAGGTCGACGAGGTGGGGGACCAGGTCATCAATGTCTGCCGGGTCGACGAAGTGGGTCATGCCGAACTTCTCGGCGAGCTCGCGGCGGCGGGGGTTGATGTCGACGCCGATGATCTTGTCGGCGCCCACCATGCGGGCGGCCTGGACCACATTCAGGCCGATCCCGCCGAGGCCGAAGACGACGACGTTGGAACCCGGTTCGACCTTGGCGGTGTTGATGACCGCCCCGAGGCCGGTGGTGACGCCGCAACCGATGTAGCAGATCTTCTCGAAGGGGGCGTCCTTACGGACCTTTGCCAGCGCGATCTCCGGGACGACGGTGTAGTTGGAGAAGGTCGAGGTGCCCATGTAGTGGAACAGCGGCTCGCCGTTCAGGGAGAACCGGCTGGAGCCGTCGGGCATCAAGCCCTTGCCCTGGGTCGACCGAACGGCCTGGCACAGGTTGGTCTTCGGGTTCAGGCAGTACTCGCACTGCCGGCACTCCGGGATGTAGAGCGGGATGACGTGGTCGCCGACCGCCAGTGTGGTGACGCCCTTGCCGACCTCGACGACGATGCCGGCACCCTCGTGACCGAGGATGGAAGGGAAGATGCCTTCAGGATCGGCCCCGGAGAGGGTGTATTTGTCGGTGTGGCAGATGCCGGTGGCCTTGATCTCGACCAGCACTTCGCCTTCGCGGGGGCCCTCGAGATCGACGGTCTCGATGACGAGGGGCTCACGGGCGGCGAGGGCGATGGCGGCGCGGGTCTGCATGGAGTCTCCGTTTGGAGAGCCGTCATACCACCTTGCGACTGTTCGATTGTTCGTTTGCTCGGCTGTTCGGCTGTTCGGCAGGTCGTCAGGTCGTCAGGTCGTCAGGTCGTCAGGTCGTCAGGTCGTCAGGTCGTCAGGTCGTCAGGTCGTCAGGTCGATGTTCGACTGATCGACTGATCGACTGATCGACTGATCGACAAGTCGATGTTCGACGTTTTCCCCGTGCGTTCGCCGGGATTGGCCTCCCTCCGCCATCCCCCCTTGCCACGCCCTTCGCCCGCTCAGTCAAGGCCCAATCTCGGTTTGGTTGTGGAGTTTTGGTGGGGCGGAAGGGAGGTGTGATCGGTGGCTCTGACAGTGGGATTGGGCCTGGACAGGCGGGCGGGGCGTGGAGGGAGGGGGCGTGAGGGAGGCCAATCCCGGCTGAGCTCGCACAGGGAGATGACGATGAACTGGAACTTCGACTTCGAGAAGATGGATGTCTACAAGCTCGCGCTCGAGGTTGCGCGTTGGATTCGGACCGTGCCGTGGCCGGATGGATCGGCCAAGACGCGGGACCAGGGGGTGCGAGCGGCTGAGAGTGTGGTGTTGAACTTCGCGGAGGGCTGGCTGCGACCTGGGAAGGCGGGCAAGAACCAGATTCGAATTGCCTTTGCGTCTGCTGGCGAAGTGGTTGCGGTGCTCGATGTGGTGACGCTTCCGGATGGGCTGGAGATGCAACGAAAGATGCGGCGGGTGGGGGCGATGCTGGCGAAGTTGGCCCGTTAGGACCTGGGCTGGCGGCGGGCCTTGTGGCCCGTCGCCAAGTCGGTAGGTCGACAAGTCGACAAGTCGAGAGGTCGAGAGGTCGACAGGTCGCGAGTCGGTAGGTGGCCTCGGTCGCCTGGTCGGCAGTTCGCTTGACTGTTCGACTATTCGACTGATCGACTGATCGACTGATCGACTGATCGACTGATCGACTGATCGACTGATCGACTGATCGACTGATCGACTGATCGACTGATCGAAAGGTCGACAGGTCGATATTCGACAAGTCGACAAGAGGTCGCGACTTGTCAGGCCTGATCTAGTTCCTGCGGATGTCGACAGTCGGACCGGCCACCCAACGCACGTCGGCATCGGAGTAGTAGGCCCACGCACTCGACGCCGGCGCCGTATAGCGACCCGGGATCTCGGCGATCAGATCGAGGTTGAGCGTCTTGGCCTCCCCAGCCCGGAAGGCGTCGAAATACGCGACGACCTCCCGAGGGCCGGTCTCGAAGGTGGCCAGGACGCCGGACTCCTTGAGCTCCTTGAGCTGCCAGTCCTGGAAGGCCAACCCTCCGGGCAAGCCGATGCGGGCGATGGGGCTGGCCACGGCGTCTTCGGTGACGTTGGCGATGGTCGCCGTGAGCCGCACCGAGTCGCCGACGCGCAGATCGGTGCTCGCCAGCTCCGTGGAGAAGGCCAGTGGGGCGTCGTCGCCAGAAGGGGGCAACAAGGTGCGGTAATTCACCCTGGCGCTGTACTGGAGAGGACGCTCGGCCTCGATGTCCAGCCCGATAGCGTTGGTTCCGGTCCGCAAGTACGGAGCGAGGTCGAACTGAACGCGCCCGCGGTGTCCGGGGTCGAGATCTCGGGACCCGACTTCCTCGCCGTCGACGCGCACGACCAGTCGTGCCGGCTTGGTCAGGCGTCGCGTTGTGCGGGCATAGGCGGTGAGCGCATCGAGGGCGAGGACCGTGGCCTGGGTGGGGCCGAAGTCGCCGAAGCCGCCGCGCTGGGTCATCAGCCAGGACACGGCGCGGCGCACGGCTTCGTCGTGCCCTCCCGCCTCGATCAAGGCCATCACCGCCAGAGAGGTGGTCTCGACGTGAAGTGGACCTCCAGAGCTTCGGGTGATGCTGTGACCGACACCCCGCCAGGCGCCGTCCACGCCCTGCATGGACACCAGACGTCCCGCCGCCTCGGAGCCGCTGCCGACATTGGCCAGGGTGTGTGTGGCCAGCGCCAGGAGGTATGGATCGCTGGTCGAGCGGGCCGACTTCGTCTGGGCGGCGAGCTCGACCTCGATGCCGGTGCGATCCAGCTCCGTCAGGGCCCAGGTGACGTAGGCCGCGGTGACCTCGGGAGATGCGCGCCCGAAGCCATCCAGAGCGACTTTGGAAAGGGTGTACCCGCCCTTTCCGTCGCGACGCTCCAGAATCCAGTCGACGGTTCGGTCGACCATCGTCGGATCGACCCCCTCCCAGACCTCGGCCATGTCGGCGAACTGGACCAGGCCGTAGGCGGTGAGCGCCTCGTGTCCCGGGTTGCGGCCGAACCACTCATAGCCGCCGTCTGCGGACTCGTAGCTGGTCAGCTTGGCGTAGCCGCGATCGAGGAGCCCTCTCGCCCTTCGCTGGGCGGCCAGATCGGCCGCGCCGTGCTCCCGTAGATACCGGAGGACCATCACATTGGGGTAGTTGGCCGAGCTCGCCTGTTCGAAGCAGCCGTGGGGCTCGCGCATCATGCCGTCGATGCCCGCCATCAGTGTCGAAAGGGGGCCTGGGTACACGCTGACATCGGCCACGAGCGAGTCTGGAACCGCATCGGAGACCTCTACCTGCCACGACACCTGGGAATCGCTTTCCCCGCTTGCGGACCAGTTCACCGGGAAGCCGGCGGGAACGACCGAGAGCGTGCGCGAGACCTCGTGGGTGAGGCCAGCCGCCGATCCGCTGAGGGCCACTTTGCCCGCCCCGGCCCTGGCAGTCAGGGGAAGATGCACGGTGTGTCGGCCTTTTGCAGGCACGCGTAGGGTCGGAATGACCTCGCCTTCGAGCACGTTGCCGAGCTCGGCCTCCAGCTGCACGTCCACGGGCTCATCGCGCTCGTTTGCGACGGTGATCGGCAGGAGGACCTCGTCTCCTGCGGCGACCTCGACGGGCAGCTTGGGGTCGATGGAGAAGGGCAGGGTGGAGACCAGGGTCGTCTCGTGTCGACCCGGGGATCCGCCGCCGAGACCCTCGGTGATCACCCGGAAGGTGGCGATGTCGTCGGACAGGTGGAAGCGGAACTCGGCCTTGCCCTTGGCATTGGTCCGCAGGCGGGGTGCCCAGGCCAGGGTCTCCCGGTGGTCGTCGCGGGCCGCAATGAAGTTGGCCATGCCGTCTGCGTTCCGGTATCGGGGCGCTGGGAACAGCCGCTGTGGGGCGTAGCGGGCGTGGTTTGCGACGGCGCGGTTTGCGACGGCTCGCTGGGCGACTGCGCGTTTTGGAGCGCCTTTGTCGTCGTCTCGGAGTCCGTTCAACAGGTTGTTCCAGCGGGCTGCGCCACGAGCGGGGGCGTCGACGTCGATGTCTCCCTTGGGGAACGCCTCGGGGATCTCGTATTTGACGACCTCGTTGAACTCCGCGTGCTCTCCCGAGGAGAAGAGGAAGGGGTAGTTGACGACCACCAGTCCGCCGCCACTGGGCGCCGGGAAGCGAATGCGCTTGATGCGGCCCTCGATGCACGACTCGGCGGTCTTGTTGGCCAGGGAAGAGGCCTTGGTGTACGCCGCCGCGACGCTTCCGTCCTTGGCGATGGCGAAGCGCTGTACCACCTTGCCGGCCAGCTTCGGGTTCTTCTGCAGCTCCCGCTGGTAGCAGTAGCGGATTCCGTTCATATGCCGCTTGATCTCTCGGTCGATGATCGACTTGTCCAGCGCACCCATGACCATCGGATCTCCGCCGACGGTGGCGATGGTTCCCGCGGCCTTTCGGCCGAACATGCCGCCGCCGCTGCCGTAGCCGGACCTGCCGCTGCCCATGCCCTTGGTTCCCAGGCCGCCGATGCCCTCGGCCATTCCTCCGCCACCGAGACCTGAACCGCGAAGGCCCAGTCCTCCGGAACCAAAGAGTCCCGAGGCGGCAACGGTGGCGGGTGGGATCTCGCGCGCTCGCTGCCTGGGGGTGAGCCCATCGGCGTCGGGCGAGGAGACCGCAAAGTGTGCGCGCATGGCGTCGTCGTTCCAGGGCCCGCGCAGCTCGCCAGTCACCGATGCCAGGGTGCCGTCCTCGACGGATCGCCAGGCGAAGCGGCGCCAACCCCGCGTTCCCAGCAGCAGCTCGAGAGCCTCCGAAGGCTCGTCTGTATCGAAGAAGGTCTGGGGCTTCTCGACGGGCTCGGGGAGCTCGGTGCCGAGGGTGAGATGGGTGACGATCGTCGGCGCATCCTCGTCGTCGGCGAAGGCCAGCACATTGTCGTCGACCACTGCGATCGACAGGTCCGCGGAGACCGGTTCTCCATCGGCGGTGCGGGTCGTCACGTCGAGCACGACTTCATCTCGAGGGCCGTAGGAGTCGCGATCGGGCGCCACTTTCACGTCGAGGCCTCCCGCCCGGTTTCGGTAGACGAGGCGCTCGGCAATGGGGGTGCGGTCTTCCGCGAGGAGGGTGATCCGGGCGACGCCGACGCGGCCGTCCTCCCGCAGGGTCACGACCTCGGGGGCGTCCGCTTTCACGGCGACGGGCATGACATCGAGGACCTGTTCACGCAGGGTGGCGACGACCGTCGTAGCTCGGTCTTCGGTGCAGCGAACCAGGATCCGGAAGCTGTCGTCCCAGGTCGTGAGCACACATCCAGATGGCGTCGCTGGCGGCAGGACCCAGGTGCGCGCCACGCCTGCGGGTTCGTGAATGCGGGCGGTGTAGACCTGGCCCGCCTCCGGCGTGAGTTCGAAGCGTCCGAGGCCCTCGTGAACGCTGCGGAAGTCCGCAACGACCTCTCCACGATCATCGACGACGTCACCGGAGACATCCGCTGGCGAGCCGTCGAGGTCGAGGGCGTCGAAGTAGACGCGGCTCGTCAGTCCCTCGACCAGATCTCCGCCCTCTGGGTAGAAGGTCATCGCCAGGTCGGCGAGCACGATGGGGATGGGACGACCGATGGACTCCGTCAGACCGCCGTCTCGCACAATCGCCGTGAGCACGCCGTCTGAGGTCGTCAGAGACTCGGGAAGGTCGAAGGTCACTGCGGCCGCTCCGTCCTGGAAGGGAAAGGACGCGGTGTGGATGACCTGCCCGCCCAGGGAGACCACCGCCTCGAGCTCGCCCTCCACTGCATCGCCGTTCTTGCGCTTGGCCTCGACCGTCGCGTTCACCGTGTCACCGGGACCGTAGGCACGCCGCAGAAAGTCCAGGTCCTTGTGGAGTTTTGGGGTCTCGAAGGTGCGGACGACGATGGTCCGCTCTTCGCGCTCGCCGGTGGGCAGCTCGGCCCGCACGGTCCACAGACCTCCGGGTCCAGCAGAGGGGAGCGACAAGTCGTTCGAGGCCGACCCGGCTGAGCGGCGCACCCGCTTCTTCTTCACGACTGCGCCCTTGGGATCGATCAGCGAGTAGGAGATCGACCCGGATTTTCCGGCGAAGTCAGCGGTGTATCCGCTCCACGTGCGCACCCAGACCGCGTCTCCGGGTTGGTAGATCGGCTTGTCCAACATCACGTGAATGCGCTTGGTGGCGTTGTCCTCGAACCACGCCTGGACGTCTCCGCGGAGTTCGTCGGAGGCGGCGTCCGCTGCCCGTCGATCCGGCCAGTCGTCGGCCATCAGGGCTGCAAGTGAGGGAGCCGACGGCGGGAGCTCCAGTGGGGGAGTGGGTGGCAATTCGACCTTCGCGTGGCTCGCGCTCGGCATCCTGCCGATCGCCAGGCAAAGGAACAGACTTACGCCCACCGCAACTGCGGCGCGTCTTGGCATGGAATCCTCCTGCCGCTTTCGGTGCGGCGGGGGATTGGTCAACTCCTACGGGGCTTTGTTCCGCCTTCTTCGTCAAGTGTCTGTAGAGAGTCGATTCCGCCAACGCGACCGTTATGTCGCGTAATGGGTCGCCCCAATGGCTCCAGATAGCGGTGTGGAAAGAAGAGGTGATCATGATCTGGGCGATACTTGCGGTGCTTGTCGGATGTGGCGGTGACGGCGGCTCCAACGACACCGGTACGGCGGATGTGGGCTCGGACGCCGACACCGACACGGATGCGGACACGGATTCCGACTCCGACACGGATTCCGACTCCGATACGGATTCCGACTCCGATACGGATTCCGACACGGACACCGACACCGACACCGACACCGACACCGACGACACCGGGACCTCCGACACCGCCGTCGACACCGTCGATACCGGGACCTCCGACACCGCCATCGACACCGGCACACTCATCGATACCGGGGCCCCGGGTCTGTACGGGCTGACGCTGCGAAACGACCCGGCATCCTGTTCCCAGCCGATCGGATCCGTGGGACCGTATCCAGCCGAGTACGGACACTATGCAGCCTCGCGCCTCACGCCGCCGGGTACGCCCTTCACGGTCGAGGAGATCCGGTGGACGGTGGTGGATTCCCCTCCCATCGACTGCGAGGCCGGTGTCGCTCACGAGGTCGAGCTGTGGGTCGGCAGCAACGTCGTGCCCGACGCCTCCCCGGTCCTCCTGCAGACCGTAGTGCAGCCGGCGTTCCCGCCGAGCCAGGTCTACCACGAGTTGTCGGCGGTTCTCCCGGTGCCGATTGTCTTGCAGGCGGGCGAATACCTGTTCGTGTCCGTGCAGATGGCGGGAAACCCCGGCGGCGGATTGCAGGGCGCCACCTGCATGGCCAAATGCAACTGGCGGACGACACCCGACGCGAACTACTGGTCGAATGCCACGGCGCCGGCTTTCCCTTGGGCTGAGCTCAGCGACTTTGCGATCGACGGGGACTACCTGATCCATGCGGTCGGGACGGTCAGCGAGGCGGACTTCCCCTGTCTGTCCGAGCACGGCGACCTCGGCTCGGCCACCGGACAGGTGGTCAACGAGCCGCTCGACGCCACCACTCCGCAGGTCCACGAGCCCAGCTGCAAATGGCAGACCGCCTATCAGCGCATCTACCGGTGGACCGCACCCAGCGCGGGTACGTGGACCATCGACACCGTGGGAAGCGCCCTCGGCGACACGATTGTCACGGTGCTCGACGGCTGCGGAGGCGAGGAACTCGCGTGCAATGACGACGACGGCCTGGCGTTGACCTCGTCGGTGGATGTCACCCTCGCCGGCGGAGAGGACATCCTCATCGCCGTGGGCGGCGCCGGCTACACCACCGGGGGCATCATCCTCAACATCAACTGATTCCCAGTCTCGTGACCGCCTTCTCGGAGCCGGCTGGAGATCGCGGCTACTTGAAGTAGGTGTCGAAGCCCCAGGTGTAGACCGGTTGGAGGGTGTACACGCCCACGGGCAGCGTGCCCTGTGAAGCCAGGATATCGGCCGCCGGAATGTACGCCTCGTCGTCCTCGACCACCCAGTTGTTCACCGGGTTGGCGTAGGCGGTGTGGGACGCCCAGGTGGTTGGCTCCCAGACGTCGGCCTGCCAGCTGGCGCCGACCATGTTCCCGTCGTCGTACAGATCAGTCATCCACTCGCCGCCGTCGATGCCCTCGACCACCAGGTCCTCGATGTCGGATCGAAGCTCTCCAATGCCGACCCCCCAGTCGTGGGGGAAGACGAGATCGGCCACGTCGCCGTACTCGTCGACATTCCAGGCCTCGCAGCCGTCGGTCTGGACCAGGGCATCGACCGGCACATCGAACCCGACGTGGTTCATGTCGGGGTTGGTGATGTCCTCGGTTTCATCCTCGAAGACCCACGGTGAGACGGCGACGTTTGGATCGTCGATGAAGAAGGTGACTGTGCAGGGATCGAAGTCCCCGCTGTCGTAGATGACGATGGAGACCTGGGGCAGGACGTCGCCGGTCGCCGAGGTCCAACCGTGCAGATAGCCAGAGTCGTCGACCCCATAGAAGGCGAAAATGGTGAATCCCTGGGGAACGATGCCGTCGAAGGTGGGACCCGTATCTCCGGTCTCATCTGTGCCGTCGTCGTCATCGTCGCCAGGGGCCTCCGCGCAGTTCGCTTCTTCACACGGATCGGACCCACCACCGCAGGCGGCCAGCAGTGAAAGCAACATCAGCCTCATCACAACCCTCCGCATTCAGTGTAGCCACTCCGAGGCCGTATGATGCGGTCATGTGGAGTCTGCTGGCGTTGATTGGCCTCGTTTGGATGGCTCCCGCGCGTGCCGCCGAGCCGACCGTTTTCGAGCTCGATGCCCAGGCCAGTGAGTTCTTCGAGGTCGGTGACTACGACGGGGCCGAGAAGATGCTGCTCACGATCTTGGAAGTTACGGCAAGAGCCCGCGGGCCGCGACACCTGGAGGTGGCCTCGGTGCTGAACAACCTCGGCGCCGTGAAGCGGGCCCAGGGACACTACGTCCCGGCGCGCGCCTACTTCGAAGACGCCCTCGAGATCACCCGGGAGGACCTGGGCCCCAGACACCTGGAGGTGGCGTCGTCCCTGAACAATCTCGGTGTGGTGCTGCAGGCGCAGGGAGATCTGGAGGGCGCCCGCTCGGCGCTGACGGAGGCCCTGGAGATTCAGGAGGAGGCACTCGGACCTCGAGATTCGGAGGTCGCGAGGACCCTGAACAATCTCGCCGCCCTTCTCCAGGAAGAAGGGGACTATCCGGAGGCGCGTCGCCTCTATGAACAGAGCCTCGAGATCAACCGAGAGGTCCTCGGACCGCGCGATCTCGAAGTCGCTCACAACCTGAACAACCTGGCCGTGCTCCTCCAGCAGCAAGGGGACTACCCGCCGGCTCGGCGCATGCTCGAAGAAGCTGTTGAGATCATGCGGGAGAGCCTCGGACCGCGGCACCCCGAGGTCTCCCGCCTGCTGAACAGCCTCGGCGGATTGCTGAACTCACAAGGAGATTATCCAGCGGCGAGGCGGCTATACGAGGAGAGCGTCGACATCGCGCGGGAAACCCTGGGCCGGCACCCGAACGTGGCGCTGGGCCTGAACAACCTCGGCATGCTCCTGCACGCCCAGGGCGATGACGAGGTCGCCCGACCGCTGCTCGAAGAGAGTCTGGACCTCTGGCGGGAGGTCGTCGGGCCTCGCCATCCCAGAGTGGCCTTGGTCCTGAACAACCTGGCATTGACGCTGGAACCGGAGTCGGAGCGAGCCCGTGAACTTCTGGAGGAGAGCCTCGACATCAGGCGCGAGGCATCGGGACCGCGCCACCCGAGTGTCGCGGTGGGACTGAACAACCTCGCGCGCTTGCACGAGGAAGCCGGGAGGCTCGAGATCGCCCACGCACTCTATGTAGAGACCCTGGAGATCTGGACCGAGGCCCTGGGGCCCGGCCATCCCCGGGTCGCCGCGGCGACGAACAACCTCGGCAGCCTGCTGGCCGCCCAGGGCAAGCGCGACGAGGCCACGGAACACCTCGAGCGAAGCGTGCAGATCTACCGCGACGCCCTGGGGCCGGGGCATCCCGCGATGGTCGGCAGTCTGATCAACCTCGCGGCCGTGCTGCGCGCTGAGGGAGACGACAGGCACGGGCCGTTCGGGAGGAGGCGCTGGATATCGTCGAAAATCGGCTCGCGATGCTCGATGTGCTGTCCGAGCGAGAGGCGGTCGAGTTTCTCCCCGACGTTCGCCGCGCCCTGGATGGTTGGCTGGGTGAGTTCGACCGTCCCGAAGACGCAGCGCTCGCCTGGCAACACGTGCTTCGGGTCAAAGGTGGAGTCGCGGCGCGGGCGCGGGCGGCACGCGCGCTGGCGTCGGTCGAACCCGAGGCCTCCCAATTGGCGGCCGAGCTCGACGCCGTCCGCCGACAACTGGCCCGCCTGGCCTTCGCCGAGGGTGCGGATCGCGCAGAGGAAGTCTCGGCGCTGTCGGCTGACAGGGAACGCCTCGAGCGCGAGCTCCTCACCCTCAGTGCCGCCCACCGGCGGACATCGTCCGCGAATGAAGCGTCTCCCGCCGCGCTCTGCAAGGCGCTTCCAGAGGACGCCGCTGTCGTGGACCTGGTTCGGTACACGGTCGACCTGGAGGCCCGATACCTCGCCTTCGTCCTGAAGGGACCGGGCTGCGAAGTCGTTCGCGTCGAGCTCGGTACTGCGGCGGCGCTCGACGACACCGCATCGGCCTGGCACGAAGTCCTCCGCGATCCATCGGCCCTGCCGGAGCGCGTCCGTCACCGGGGCCTGGCGCTATCGGGCCTCCTGCTCGACCCACTCCTCGAGGAGGTCGGAGACCGAAAGCACTGGCTGATCGTGCCCGATGGGCCGCTGGCCACGATTCCGATCGGCGCGCTACCGACGGGCGACGGATACGCCATCGAGCACTACCTGATGACCTACCTCGACCGGGCGAACGACCTTCTGAGACCTCGCTCTCCTTCAGGGGAGGGGGCAGTGGTCATCGGCGACGTGGACTACGACGCCAGCCGAAGCACCGAGGGGGCGCCCCGCTCGTTCCTGGCTCCCTGCAACGGGGGTGACTTCGGCGCCCTGCCCGGAACCGCCGCCGAGACCGAACAGATCGCTGGCCGCTGGACGCGGTTTCGCCGGTCGGAGTCCATCTCGACGCTGGGCGGGGAATCTGCAACCGAGTCCGCCGTGGCCTCGGCCCTGGAGGGCAAGGCGCTGGCCCACATCGCCACCCACGGTTTCTTCGCTACCGGCGATTGCCGGTCTGCCCTTGCAGACGGCATTGGATACGACCCGATGGTCCTTTCCGGCCTTGTCCTTGCGGGCGCGAACCGGTCCGCAGATGCGCGATCTCCCGAGGATGGCATCCTCACCGCCGGCGAAGTGGCCACCCTCGATCTCTCCGGAACGGACCTCGTCGTCCTGTCGGCCTGTGAGACCGGCCTCGGCGAGATTCAATCCGGACAGGGCGTGCTCGGACTTCGGCGGGGATTCGCCATCGCCGGCGCCCGGACGCTGGTGATGAGCTTGTGGGCGGTGCCCGACGAGGAGACCACCGCGCTGATGGATGCCTTCTACCGCCGCCACCTCCGCCGTCGTGGAATGCCCGCGGCACAGGCTCTCCGCGCCGCCCAGCTGGAACGACTCGCAAAGCAACGATCAGAAGGGGCGGAACATCCCTTTGAATGGGCGGCCTTCATCGCGTCGGGCGGATCGGGGCTCTGAGCCTATTTGGAGACGTTGATGGAAAAGCGCGCGCAGGGGGTGTCCTCGATACACGACGCCGCGAGCGTGGGCGTGCCTGGAATGCCCTGGGGCCCGATCAACAGCAGCCCGACATCGAGTTGGCTGTCCACCACCCACGCGAGCGCTGTCCCGTCGGTCTGGACCTCGAAGTCCCCGGCCTTCTGTAGTGGACTGTGCCACGGACTCGACGCCTTGCCGCCCTCGTCGACCAGGAGCCAGGCGCTCGCCTGTCGAGTGGTCTTGTAGCGGAAGATCACCGGTGTACCGGTCTTTACGGAGTCTCCGTTCTTCAGCTCTGCGCCGACGCCTCCCTGTCCGTCTCCCACGAAGACGCGCAGCTCGGGCGCGACCAGATCGTCGTCTCCCTTGATTCCCGTGTAGGGCTCGTCGGGGAGGAGAAGGGGCGTCATGGCCAGCAGGGCGACGGCGGCGATGGCTATCCCGGTCATCCAGCCGCGGTTGTTGTTCGCCGGAGCCTGCTCTTCTTCGACGGGTGTGTCGACCTCGCCCAGGATCGCGGCGAACAGGTCGTCGGCCTCGTCATCGCTCAGGGCATCGTCGCCTGCGGTGGCCGCGAGCAAGGACATCGAATCGGCGTCTTCGAGGATGGCGGAGGCCTCTTCTCCCGCGTCGACCCGGGCCTGGAGAGCCGCGCGTTCCTCGTCAGGCAGATCGCTGGCCAGGAGGCGGTCCAGGGCGCGTTTCGGATCAGACATTGTCGGCTCCGAGCAGCTCGATGAGGGTGGACTTGAAACGCTTGCGGAACCGGACCAGCTTGACGGTCACCGTGCCATGGGGGATGCCGAGCTTCTCGGCGATCTGGCGGGTTGTGTGCTCCGGGTCGGTGTACTTGAGGATGGCGATCTGGCGCATCTTGTCGTCTTCGATGCCGGCCAGCGCCTGGCGCACGACCTCGGCGCGGTGGTTTCGCTCGGGGTCCTTTTCGGAGACGAGATGGATGTCCTGCTCGAGGAGGAATCCCTCCATCGCCCGGCGCCGTGAAGCGTTGGCCGACCAGCGGTTGCGAGAGGTGTTCGCGGCGATGGTGAACATCCAGGACTTGAACTTCTCCGGCTCTTTCAGGCGGTCCAGACCCTTGTAGACCCGCACGAAGACGTCCTGCATCAGGTCCCGGGCGTCGGCTCGGTTCTTGTTGCAGGCGAGAAGGCAGTAGGCGAACACGGGACCTCGGTAGGCGTCGAAGAGGGTGCGCCAGGCGGTGCGGTCCCCGGACTGGGCCCGACGCACGAGGGCGACGGTTTCGGGAGTTGCAGAGCTGGCTGTTTTGACGGTCAAGCGGGGGCAGTCTATCGCCCCTTCACCGTGTTGGACCGAGGTGGGGTCGTGTTGACTACATTCCTGTCGGACTTTCTCCGGAAAATATCGAAGAGGTGACTGCAACGCTGCCCGCACCTCTCCAGTAGTGCCCGCCGAATGGACACCCTGGAGGCTCTATGCACCGTCCACGAATTCCCGTTTCCCCGCGCGTCGCAAGTGCCGTCATCGCGGCTTCGCTCGCCACCCTCGCGCCGGTCAGCGGCCATGCGGCGACGCTCCTCGTCGGCCAAACGCAGACGTATACCAACCTCGAAGCCGCGATTGCCGCGGCCGCACCCGGTGACGAAATCGTCATGGATGCCGGCGCCTATTTCTGGCCAACCATCATCACGATCAACAAGAACCTGAGCATCCGCGGGGCTGGGCAGAACCAGACCACTCTGAGCAGCGGCATGTCACTGATGCTGCACGTCCACAGTGCGGATGTCGACCTGTCATCGATGACCCTCGATTCGGTTGGCGCACGGGCCATCTTTGTTGAATACGCCACCTTGGACCTGGATGATGTGCGTATCACCAATGCAGGGGTCAACGCCGACGGCGGCGGAATCCTCGCGGACACCGCCACGATTGGCATGGTCGACGTGCAGATGGATGGCAACGACGCTGGCAATGGTTGGGGTGGCCACATGCACCTCACCGACAGCGATGTCACCATCGCGTCGTCGTCCTTCGACACCGGAGAGAGCCGCTACGGGGGCGCCATCTGGGTCACCGACTCCACGCTGACCATCGACGACTCCTCCTTCACGAACAACTCGAGCTCCTATGACGGCGTCACCAGTTGGGGCGGTGCCATCCGGGCCAAATACACGACGCTCATCGTGCGCTCGAGCGACTTCACGGGCAACGAAAGCCAGGCGACCGAGTTCTTTGGCACCAACGGCAACGCGCGGGGCGGAGCCATCGCCCTGGATGGGGGCTCGGCGGAGATTCTGGACTCGAACTTCGTCGGCAACTGGGTCGACGGCACGATCATCAGCAACGGTGGCGCCATCGGGGCGAACGACGGGACTCTGCTCAACATCGAGCGTTCGACTTTCGACCTCAACTACCTCGAGACCCCCTGGACCAGCGGCCGCGGGGGGGCCGTGTATGTCTCGGATTCTGTGCTGACGATTGTCGATAGTCTCTTCACCGGAAACGCCGCGTTTGCGAGGGATTTCACCGCCGGCGGTGCGGTTGGCGTGTACAACTCGAGTGCGACCATCACCGGCTCCACGTTCACGGGAAACATCAGCGACGGAGGTGGTGGTAGTGATGACGGTGGCGGCGGCGCTGTGGCCGCTAGCGGCGACAATCTCGTCGTTACTCTCTTGGATATTGCCGACTGTTCGTTTGACAGCAACTTCGCCGACGGCCCCGGCGGAGCGGTCTTGGGCGAAGTGGGCGACCTGGTGGTGAATTCGTCGGTTTTCACGGGGAATTCTACGACCCTCAGCCACCGGGGGGGCGGGCTCGCCTGGCAAGGGAACGTCGGGACGACCGCGCTCATTGAGGGCTCGACCTTCGACGGCAACGCCTCGCTCTTTGGCGGTGGCATCGCCATGTACGGCGACGACCAGGGGTATGCGACGGTCGCGGGGAATCGCATCGTCAACAACAGCGCTGGCAACCCTGGCGGTGGTGTCCGCTTCATGGAGATGGGCGCATTCGAGTTCACGGGGAACGTCGTGTGTGGCAACACCGGTTCCTGGGGTGGAGGTGTGCAGGCCAACTGGGGCGGCCTTGCCGGACCGTCCTCGATCACCAACAACGTCTTCGCTGGCAATACCGCCATCTACAGCGGCGGTGGGTTCGATACCCGGGGCAATGCCGACGTGCTGGCCGTGCGAAACAATTCGTTTATCGGGAATAATGCGCCGATCGGCGGCGCCGTATCAACCGAAGATTCGAACCTGTGGTTCACGAACAACCTCGTCGCGCACTCGACCACCAACGGCTGGGAAGCCACCCTCGATGTGAACCTGATGGCGCAAGCGAACTACAACCTGTTCTGGCAGAACTCTCCCCTCGATACGACAGGCGTGACGACAGGGGCCAACAACGTCTTCTCCGATCCAGTCCTCGCGGGCTACGTCGGCGACTGCGACCTCGACACTTACGACATCGGCGTGGGCAGCGCGGCCATCGACGCTGGAGACCCGTCTGTGCTCGACATCGACGGAACGCGCTCCGACATCGGCTCTGGCGGCGGCCCGTCGGGCGTGGTCGATGCCGACGGCGACGGGTGGAACAACGCCATGGACTGCGACGACAGCAACGTGCTGATCTATCCGGGAGCTCCGGAGATTCCGTACGACGGCGAGGATCAGGACTGCGATGGCTCCGATCTCTGCGACTACGACGGGGACGGCTACGACGCCCCGCAGTGTGGCGGCGACGACTGCAACGACGTGCGCAGCGACACCTACCCCGGCGCTGTGGAGGTCCCGTACGACGGCTTCGACCAGGACTGTGTGGGCGGCGACCTCTGTGACGTGGACGGCGACGGCTACGACGACTCGCAGTGTGGCGGACTCGATTGTGACGACTCCAATGTGAACGTGAATCCCGGCGAGACCGACATCGCCTACGACGGGATCGACCAGGACTGCAGCGGCGCGGACCTCTGTGATGTCGACGGCGACGGCCACGACCACGGCGCCTGCGGTGGAGACGACTGCGACGACACCAATGCGGGCATCAATCCTGCCGAGACCGAGATCGCCTACGACGGAATCGACCAGGACTGCAGCGGCGCGGACCTCTGTGATGTCGACGGTGACCTGCACGAAGACCTGTCGTGTGGTGGCCTCGACTGCGACGACACCAACGCCAACGTGAATCCGGGTGAAACCGAGATCGCCTACGACGGAATCGATCAGGACTGCAGCGGCGCGGATCTGTGTGATGTCGACGGAGATGGCCACGACGACCTGTCCTGCCTCGGTGGCGACGACTGCGACGACACCAACGCCGCGCTGAATCCCGGTGAGACCGACATCGCCTATGACGGGATCGACCAGGACTGCAGCGGCGCCGACCTCTGTGATGTCGACGGTGACGGCCACGACGACCCCTCGTGCCTCGGTGGCGACGACTGCGACGACACCGACGCGGGTGTGAATCCCGACGAAACCGACATCGCCTATGACGGAATCGACCAGGACTGCTCCGGTGCCGACCTCTGCGATGTCGATGGCGACGGGGCCGATGCCCTGGCCTGCGGCGGCGACGACTGCGACGACGACGACGCTACGGCCTTCGTCGGAGCGACCGAGATCGCCTACGACGGGATCGACCAGGACTGCAGCGGCGCCGACCTCTGTGATGTCGACGAAGACGGCCACGATGCCAGCGAATGCGGCGGCGACGACTGCGACGATGACGACGACTCACTGAACCCGAGCGAATCCGACATTCCGTACGACGGAATCGACCAGGACTGCGATGGCTCGGACCTCTGTGACATCGACGCCGACGGCTTCGACGCCACGGTGTGCGGCGGCGACGACTGCGACGACAGCAACGCCGACCTGAATCCGGATGCGACCGACATCGAAGACGACGGGATCGACCAGGACTGCGATGGCAGCGACGCCACGGCAGACCCCGGAACGACCGACCCCGGAACCACCGATGACGGCGGCAAAGACGGCGGCGACAAAGAGGACGCCTCGGGATGTGGCTGCAACGCCGCGCCGTCCTCCGCTCCCTTTGCAGTGTGGATGCTGGCTGGCCTGTTGCTGATCGCCCGCCGCCGTTAGTCTGAATTGACCCTCGAAGTCATACTGATGTGCGATACTGCTGCAGTATGGACTTCGAACGCCTCGGATCCGAGCTGCTGCGCGCCCTGAGGGGCCGCCGCAGCCAGGTCGCTTTCAGCCGCCGCCTGGGCTACCGTTCCAATGTGGCGGCCACCTGGGAGGGGCGCCGCCGCTGGCCCACCGCGGCGACGGTGTTCCGTGCTGGCGAGCGAGTCGGCGTCGATATCGACGCCGGCTTGCGAGGTTTCTATCGGGTCGATGTCGCGTTTCTCGACGCCCTCGACCTGACCTCCGCGGAGGGCGTCGCCGCGCTCCTCCAGGACCTGCGTCGGGACCTGCCCTTCTCGGAGATCGCGGTTCGGACGGGGGCCAGTCGGTTTCAGGTCTCCCGCTGGTTTCGAGGGGAGTCCGAGCCCCGGCTGCCCGACCTCCTCCGCCTGATCGCGGCGACGACCCAGCGCCTGTTGGACTTCGTCGCCGTGTTTGTTGATCCCGGAGCACTGCCCTGTACGGCCGAGGCCTGGGAGCGGCTGGAGGCCTCCCGAACCCTGTTCTGGCGCATGCCTCACGCCCAGCTGGTCCTGCTCGCCTTGGAGCTCGAGCCCTATCGCGCCCTGCCCGAGCACGACGATGCCTGGCTCGCGAACCACCTCGGTCTCGAGGTCTACGAGGTCGTTGGCGCCCTCGATCGCCTCCGCGCCACCTATCAGATCCGCGAGGATGGAAGGCACTTCACGCCCGATCAGGTGCAGACGGTGGACACCCGCCGTCACCCGGATGCGGGCCCGGCCCTGAAGCGATGGTGGGCACAGCGGGCCCTGGACCGCCTGGATGCCCCCGGGGCCTCGTGGTCGTACAACGCGTTTACGGTCTCCAACGCCGACCACCAGCGCATCGTGGAGCTGTACCGGGCGACGTACCGACAGATGCGGGCCATCGTCGCCACCTCGGAGCCCGGAGAGCGCCTGGTCCTGGTGCAGCAGGTCATCCTGCCTCTGGATACCTAGGCGGATTCGCACAGAGCGGGGCGAAACCGACCCCTGATATGTGCGTTGCAGGCATGGACGGCTCTCGGACGCCAAGGCATCTTCTGAGTGGGCACACCCCCCGGAGGTCGAAATGAGAGGCATGTTGATGATGTTGTTGGCAGTGGGCTGCGCGACAGAGGGCGCCGACCCCGTGGAATCCGAGCTCGACACCACGCTGCGCGTCCTGGGAGCCAACGCCGAGGTCTTCGGCTGCGGAGATGTGCACATGGTGGTCGCGGACGCATCCGATCAGCGCGCCATGCGCCTCACCATCTCCGACGATCTGGCCCAGGCCGCAACCCTCGCGGGGGAGCCCGTCATCGCCGAGTACGCCCTGCCGCATCCGGCGGTGGATGTTCGCGTCCTCTGGGGCACCGACGTGAGCGCGATGGAGTGCAATGACGTGGGCATGCCCAATGTCGTCATCTCCGGAGAGGCCGTCGCCATCGAGGGAACCGTCTCGATCGAGGTCGCTCCCGACGGCTGGGGCACCGAGTTCTTCCCCACCGGCCACGCCTCGGCGATGCTCGAGCAGGCGGTCTTCGAGGTCGTGGGCACCGGGCAGCAGGGTGTGTTGGATTCGCTGGTCGTGGACGATGTATACGTCGGCTGGTTGCCGGGATAGGATGTTGTGATGATGCGCTTTGTAGCCCTGTTCTCCATGTTTGCCTGCTCACCCGTCGACCCGCTGTCGCCCGACGCGGACTCCGGGATCCAGATCGGAGAAGAGGGGGACGAGGCCATCTGTGACGCCGTTGTCGAAGACGTCGACATGGATGAGGCCTCTGGAGCCATGACCTTCACGCCTGCCGAGTTCCTCGCCGAGGTCGACCCGTCTGTTGGCGGATTGTTCACCTTCGCCGATGGCAGTGACGCGCCCGTGACCGTCACGCTGGACACGGTGGGCGACGTGCACTGGAGCCACGACGAGCCTCGGGAGGGGATCGAGCCGGAGCTGTGCGTCGGTGAGCGCTACCTCATCGACGTGGAGGGCACTGTTGCGGCGGGAAGCCTTCAGGTCTCCTTCACGTCCGAGGCCTGGGCGGCCTGGCCGGAACGGCTGATGTGGGACGCGTTCGTTCCGCTGGACGAGGTCACCGGGCTCGCGCCGACGGGCCTCGACACCGCCCAGTGGCCGACCATCGAGCTCGTGCTCTCCTCCAACAAGGACGAGGACACCGCCGGATGGGAGGGGTACGCGATGTGGAGTGCCAGCTCTCCGCAGGACCCGTCGGGAAGGGGAGAAGACGCCGGTACGTGGGACGCCTCCATCCAGTGAGGCACTCTTCTTCGGGCTGACTGTAGTCATCGAACCGGGTGTCCGGTCTCCGTCAGTGTTCAGGACAACGAAGTCCCTGACCACGGAGACCTCATGTCCAATCGAAACTGTCACATCGCAAGTGCCGTCATCGCGGCTTCGCTCGCCACTCTCGCGCCGGCCACCGGGCAAGCGGCGACCCTTCTCGTCGGTCCTGGCCAGACCTACACCGACCTCGAATCCGCCGTCACAGCTGCGGCCGCCGGTGACGAAATCGTCATGGATGCCGGCCAGTTCTTCTGGCCCACAACGGTGACGATCAACAAGAACCTGGTCATCCGCGGGGCTGGAATGGGCCTCACGAACCTGCTCACCAACGACGACGACATCCTCTATATCTTCAACGCGGATGTCCAGATCTCGGACCTGTCCCTCGATGGCGACCAGACAGCCCGTGCCATCGAGGTCGAATTTGGCGTACTGAACCTCGACGACGTGGGCATCGTGAATGCAGTCACCCTGGGCTACGGTGGGGGAATCCTGGCGGACAACGCCACGATTAGCATGGCTGGCCTCTACATGGCCAACAACGACGGAGACTCCAACGGCAACGGTATTGGCGAGGGCGGCCACCTCTACGCGACCAACAGCGTCATCGACATCGCATCGACGACATTCACGAACGGGTATGGCAGCGACGGCGGAGCCATCTGGGTCTCCGCCAGCACGCTGACGATCGACGGTTCCACCTTTGAGGACAACCAGGCCTTCCACAGCGTGGGCAACAGCTACGGCGGGGCCATCCGAGCCATCGACACCGCGCTCGTCGTCCGCACCAGCGACTTCACCGGCAACGAGTGTCAGGCCACCACCTCGCTCTGGAACTTCAGCATCGGCATCGGACGGGGCGGGGCCATCGGCATGGACGGTGGCTCAGCGGATATCCAGGACTCGACCTTCGTCGGCAACTGGGTTGACGGAACGGTCAGCAGCTACGGCGGTGCGCTGTCGTCGTACGGCGGCACGACCGTCAACATCGAGCGCTCGACCTTCGACGCGAACTACCTCGAGACGCCGTGGAATTACGGTCGCGGCGGCGCGGTGTACGTCACCGGCGCAGCGCTGACCATCTCCGACAGCACCTTCACCGGCAACGATGCCCTCGCCAGTGGCGCGAACGGCGGCGTCGGCGGTGCGTTCGGCGGCGCGATCGGCACCTTCCATGCGAATGCGACGATCACCGGTTCGTCTTTCGCCGGCAACCTGGCCAACGGCGTCGACGATGGGGGCGGCGCGGTCCAGTCCGATGGCAACGATCTGGCGATCTACGTCCTGGACATCTTCGACTCCACCTTCGACACGAACCACAGCGATGGCGTGGGTGGTGCGGTCTACGCTGACATCGGCGACCTGATCGTGAACGCATCGGACTTCACGTCGAACAGCGCGGTGAGTCGCGGAGGCGGGATCGCCTGGAAAGCCAGCCTCTCCGCTACGTCACTGGTGGACGGCTCGACCTTCGATGGCAACACGTCGGATCTGTACGGCGGCGCGGTCTCGGTCTGGGGCGATGTCGGCACCGAGTTCGGGTATTCGACCATCGGTGCAAACCGCATGGTCAACAACGTGGCCGCCCAGACAGCTGGCGGCATCAGCGTCGTCGATGTGGGCGCCTTCGAGATCGCCGGCAACGTGCTCTGCGGCAACAGCTCGGGCACATCGGGTGGAGGCATCCGGATCACCCGAGGTGGCGCTGGCGGTGCCGCGTCGGTGACCAACAACGTCTTTGCGACCAACGCCGCCGGCGACAACGGCGGCGGCGTGTCGACGCTCGACTTCAACGACGTGCTCGCCGTGCGAAACAACACCTTCGTCGGCAATACTGCCCTGATTGGTGGCGCGGCTTGGACCAGCGATCCGGACCTGTGGTTCACGAACAACATCGTGACGTTCTCGTCGAGCACCGGCTGGGTGGGCGACCAGGACGTGAGCCTGACTGCGCAGGCAAACTACAACCTCTACCACCTGAACATTCCCGCCGACACGGCCGGTGTGACCACAGGTGCCAACAACGTCTTCTCCGACCCGCTCCTCACCGGCTACGTCGGCGATTGTGCGCTCGATGACTACGCGCTCGACCTGGCCAGCCCGGCCATCGACGCCGGAGACCCCTCGGTGCTCGACATGGATGGTTCTCGCTCCGACATCGGCCACAGCGGCGGACCCTCGGGCGTCATTGACGCCGACGGCGACGGCTGGAACACCACCATGGACTGCGACGACTCCGATCCCGACTACTACCCGGGAGCTCCGGAGATTCCGTATGACGGAGAAGATCAGGACTGCGATGGCTCAGATCTCTGCGACTACGACGGAGACGGCTTCGACGATCCGCAGTGCGGCGGTCTCGACTGCGACGACGTGCGTAGCGACACCTACCCCGGTGCCACGGAGATCCCGTACGACGGCTTTGACCAGGACTGCGTCGGTGGCGATCTCTGCGACGTGGACGGCGACGGCTACGACGACGCCCAGTGCGGCGGGCTCGACTGCGACGACACCAACGCGGCATTGAATCCCGGCGAGACCGACATCGCCTACGACGGGATCGACCAGGACTGCAACGGCGCGGACCTGTGTGATGTCGACGGCGACGGCTACGACGACCCTGCCTGCGGCGGAAACGACTGCGATGACACCAACGCCAGCATGAATCCCGCCGGAACCGAGATCGCCTACGACGGGATCGATCAGGACTGCAGCGGCGCGGACCTCTGCGATCTCGACGGCGACGGCTACGACCACGGCGTCTGCGGCGGATCGGACTGCGACGACAACAACGCCGGTGTGAATCCCGGGGAGACCGAGATCGCCTACGACGGAATCGACCAGGACTGCAGCGGCGCGGACCTCTGTGATGTCGACGGCGACCTGCACAACGACCTGTCCTGTGGCGGACTGGACTGCGACGACGCCAACGCCAACATCAATCCCGGTGAGGTCGAGATCGCCTATGACGGCATCGACCAGGACTGCAGCGGCGCCGACCTCTGCGATGTCGATGGCGATGGCCATGACGACGCCTCCTGCGGCGGGGACGACTGCGACGACTCCAACGCCGGTGTGAATCCCAGTGAGACCGAGATCGCCTACGACGGAATCGACCAGGACTGCAGTGGCGCCGACCTCTGTGATGCCGACGGCGACGGTGCCGATGCCCTGGCCTGTGGCGGAGACGACTGCGATGACGACGACGCCAACGTGTTCGAGGGCGCCACCGAGACGGCCTACGACGGAATCGACCAGGACTGCAGCGGCGCCGACCTCTGTGATGTCGACGAAGACGGCCACGATGCTGCCGAATGCGGAGGAGACGACTGTGACGACGACGACGCGAACCTGAACCCGAGTGAGTCCGACATTCCGTACGACGGGATCGACCAGGACTGCGACGGTGCCGACCAGTGCGACATCGACGGCGACGGCTTCGACGCCACGGTGTGCGGCGGCGACGACTGCGACGACAGCAACGCCGACCTGAACCCGGACGCGACCGACATCGAAGACGACGGGATCGACCAGGACTGCGATGGCAGCGACGCCACCGCGGACCCCGGAACCACCGACCCCGGCGCGACTGATGACGGTGGAAAGGACAACGGCGACAAGGACGACGAGGCCTCGGGATGTGGCTGCAACGCCGCGCCGTCCTCCGCTCCGGCCGCGGTGTGGATGCTGGCTGGGCTGCTGCTCGTCGCCCGCCGCCGGTACAACGTCTAGGGATTCAACAACCCCGGGCACCTCTTGACCCGGATCTCGCCGAATTCAACGGTGAGGTCCGGGTCATCTGCTGTTTGCACGCGCTCCGCCGACTTTCTTCGCCTGACCGTAGTCATCGCCCGAGCTGCGCGGTCTCTGTCAGTGTTCAAGGGAGTCTTACCCGTTGCCCCAGATAGTCCTCGACCCTGATTTCGGCGTCCAATTCGATGGTGAGTTTCGGGTTTTCTTCGAGTCCCGGCACCTCGAGTCGGAGCACATCCCCCTCGTTGGCCAGGGAGGTCGCCGTGATGCCATCGACGATGAAGGCCGATGCGTCAGAGGTGTCGGGATGCCAGTGCCGCGCGTGCTCGAACCCGTCTCCGAAGTCACTCGCCTCGAGTGTGAGCTCGACCTGTCCGTCCGGCGCCAGGGCGGAGATCACCACGCCAGAGGGGCACTCGTGAACCTCGAACATCGACTCTTCCCAAGCCGTGAAGTGGAAGAAATCGAGCTCTGGGATGTTGCCATTGCGCGGCCACAGGGGCGTCGGCCCGACGGTGATCAGGCAGCCGCCGACGAGGCCGTATCGCTCCACTACGTCGCCGTGGAACCGCGCCTTGACCGGGTAGATTCCCGGCGGCTGGCCCTGGTCCTCGAGGTTGTCGAAGTTGGCGGCCTTGAAGGGCACGCCCGAGAACCCGAACGGGCTGAAGATGCGGCCGTTGACGCTCCCCAGGGTGTAATCGAGGTTGCGTCGGTCGTCGTACAGCGTGGCGCTGTGGGTGTGGTCCCGAGCGAAGGAGGCGACCTTCTTGTTGGACGGGCCCAGGTCGTAGAGTTGTTTCAACGCGTGAATCTCGCGCCGAACGTCGCCATCGAGCTCGATCTCGCCGTCGACCTTGAATCCGATGAGGTCTCCAACGCCGGGAAGGAAGCCGAAGTCGGCCTCGAGCTCGTCGTGGGGGATCTCCAGGTACAAGCCCGGCCCATCGGTCGTGGCGGCCACGAAGATGCCCTCGGGGTCGGAGTCGGCATAGTGCGGGCGCACAAAGGTCACCGTCGCGCAGGGCACCGAGACGTTGGCCTCTCCGTCCAGGATGTCCTGCAGCGCCTTCGCGGACTCGTCGGCGCATGCGGTCGCGCTGGGGTCTTCGTAGGAGCCGATGCAGCCGGTCGCGAGCAAGCTCACGGCGACCATGACGCGGGGAGGGGACATCGCGGAAGTGTATCAACCCCGGATTCACGGGGTGATACCCTTCGCGAGGAGGCGTCGTGAGACGAGCGGTTTTTTTACTCTTCGCGGCCCTGTTGGGTGCGTGCGCATCGACCCAGACCACCAAGGGTGGGCTGGTTCCCTACGCCGCTGCTGGGGTCACTGCCGACGCCGCGGCCGGGCGTCGTCTGGCTCTGGTCATCGGTACAAATGACTACGCCGACCCCCTCTACAAGGACCTGCGCTACGCGGTCGCGGATGCCCTGGCCGTCGGTTCGGCGCTCGCCCATTACGACTATGTCGAGGTCCTGACTACGCCCGACGAAACGACCCAGATCTCCATCCTCGCGGCCCTGGACCGGCTCGCCGCCGAGGTCCGAGGACCCACTGACACGGTCGTGGTCTATGTATCGGGGCATGGAACCCTGGGACGCGCAGCGGGAGGGCCTCTCGAGCGCTACATCGTCTCCTCCGACGCCGACTCTCGAGACATCGATCGCTCGGGAGTCGCGGTCGTCGAGGTCGTGCAGACCGTCGAGTCCCTGCGTGCACAGCGCAAGGGAATCGTACTTGCAACCTGCTACAACGGCCAGTCCAAGTCGGCGCTCACCGACGCCCTGGCTTCAGAGCTCGCCTCCCAGAAGGGGTCCCTCCCACCCCTCATCCAGCGGTCAGAGGCGATGATAGTCACCAGCGCGGCGTCCTGGGGCGAGGCGGCCATCGAGGACGCCAACCTCGAGCACGACGTCTACACCTGGTTCCTCCTCGAGGGGCTGGAGAAGGGAGACCGCGATCTCGATGGCGCCGTCACATTGACGGAGGCCCACGACTATGCCCGCGACCGCACCTATGGGTTCACCGAGGGACGGCAGCGACCCAGCGCGCGGGCGGTGGTCCTCGGGCGGGATCCAATCGTCCTGGCGGGAGATCCGACCGGGGCACCGCCGCCGCTGCTGTACAGCTACGACGACGGCAGCGACGGCCTGACCGTGGTGCTCGACGGATTCGAGAAGGGCGCCCTTCCGGGGGCGATACCGGTGGAATCCGGGGTGCACAGACTCCACCTCACCGACGGCGACGGCAAGATCCTGCACAGCAAGAAGATCCGACTGGAGAAGGGCGATCGGGTCAGCCTCACCGACATCGTGCGCCCGGGCGCCGAGCTCGCGGTGCGGCCAGGCGCCCAGCTCTGGATCCCGCTGGATGCGACTTCGGACGTGTGGCCGACCGCAATGGGGCCCGGGTTGACGGTGCAGTGGCGGCCGGCGAGCACACCGCTGCACCTGCTGCTGGGCGGCGGGCTGCAGGGGAGCCGAGATGTCGGCGCCTCCGACCACTGGGGCATGACCTACGGAGATCTGGGGGTTGCCTGGTCCCTTCTCGAGCATCCTGTGTTCGATGTGCGGCCCCAGGTGGCGCTGGGAGCGGTGCACGGATCCTGGGACTTCCCCCTGGGTTGGTCGACCCAGGTGTTCGGCAGCCATGGGGGCGCTGGAGTCCAGCTGTCGGCGCGGCCGTTTGGTGGGGCCGAGGTCGTCTTGGATGCACGGATCGGGGCTTCTGCCATCGACTTGTCTGATGCGGGTGTGGTTCATCCGACCGCGCGAGCCGGGATGACCGCTGGCTGGGTGTTCTAGGTAATTGAGCTATCGGCGGAGTATGCGAGGTGCTGCGGACGGGCCCTCACAAGAGGGTCGACGGGCTCACTGCTTCGTCTTGCCCGAGCCTGACTTCGGGGGCTTCTCGCGATGCCTGCGCACGTCCTCGATGACCGAGGACAGCAGCTTGTTGCAGAGGTCGCGGTCCAGGGATGATGCCGAGCACTCGTAGCCGACTCCGCGGTCGAACACGACCGTATCGTAGGCAAGATCGAGGGCATCGAGGACCTCGCCAGAGTTCAGCGTGATCGCGCGGTGAGGCGCCGCGTCGGCATTATTGAACTTGCGCATATACGACATCCATGAGGCCTCGTCAGGCGCGTTGGATATACCGACCGACAACGAGAGCTTCGGGCCGGGACCCGAGCAGATGTAGTGAGCGGGGCCGAATTCGGTGGATTGGCGGTAGCGGGTGTGGGTTGTCGCGCTACTGGAGCAACGACCCCAAGAAGATCGGGCGCTAGCTCCAGGTTGTCGGCGGCGATCAGGGTCTGCAGGCCCCCGGTCTGCAGCTGGGGCGTCTGGCTCCGCTCACCCACCTCGGCAAGCGAGCGCATGACATACGCGTCCGCTTCGCTCAGCGTGACTCGGCCGTCGCGTTGACCGAGTTCTCCGTCCGCCCACCCGCGCAATGCACCAACGACAAAGTAGGTGAAGGCCCCGTGCTGGACGGGCGCCAGGGGTCCCGCGAGCTCAGTCGGCCCGGCGGCATACCAGCTCGTGAGACGCGGCGCCTCAGTTACCGCGTAAGACGGCACGGCGAACCGTTGGTTTCCGTGCTGTGAGCCATCGCGCCCTAGCCCGTTGTAGCAAGCGTCGGTCACGAAAACGACCTCTCCCTGGCCTGTCAGGGCGAGCGTCTCCAGCTCGGAGACCGACACCGCACCGGCCAGGAAGCTCGCTGCGTCCTGCTTTGCTGTGTCGCCGATCAGCAGGCGCTCACCGGTCTGTGGGTCGCCGCCGCCGTGGCCCGCGAAGTAAATCCACAACACGCCATCGTCGCCGACTTCGGCGGCCGCAGCCGCAACCTCGGCACGGATCTGGTTGTTGCTGGCGCCAAGTAGCACCCTCACCCGACGGAGCGGGACGCCTCGGGTGTAGACGAGCGTGTTGCGGAAGGCCTCGGCGTCTCTCTTGGCATATGGGACCCCGGTGAGGAAGGGATAGTCCTCATTGCCGATGACCACCGCGGCGTCATTGGGGGAGGTCACGCCCGTGCGAAGCGGCGCGTCGATGGGTTGCCACTCAGTCCCGAACGCAGCCGCCGCGATCCATGCGATCCACATGTCGTCGCCTCCGACAGCATCCTACCCCCCCACCAGCATGTCCTTCGGCCCAAATCGCAGGGCCGCCACCCGCCGACGCGAGACTCGGCGCGCGTTACTGTGGCGCCCATCAGATCCGGAGACCCCATGACCGCCCTGCTCTTGCTCCTCCTCGCCTGTGGCGGTGAAACGACCGCCGAACCTGACGAAACGCCCGATGCCGAGGTGCCTGCCGAGGCCCCTGCAGACGCGCCGAAGAAGAAGAAGAAGAGCGGCAAGAGTGCGGTGCCCAAGTCCGCGTGGGTCGGAGACTGGGTGAAGGGCGACATGATCCTCTCCACGACCAAGTCGGGCGACGTCAAGCTCATGCAGGACGGCGATGTGGTGATGACCGGCCCGATGGAGGGCAAGGGCCTCAAGCGCACTGCGCCCCTCGATGGGTGCGGCGCGACGATGAAACTGTCCGAGGTCGGTGGCGACATCACCCTCGGGCTCAATGGCCCCGAGTGCCCGGTGGACTTCATCGGGACCTACATCAACACGGTTTCTCCGTAGAGCCAAACAACCCGTCGGCCCGCCCGAGCTGCCCGTCCGCCCCACCCGCCAGATCTTGGGATGGGGGTTCGCAAAGGGGGTTCGACCCGCAGACCATGGCGTCCAACACCTGCGTCGCGGTCGTCCCCCTTGGCCAATCCGAGCGGGGCCAATCTCAGATCTTCGCGCTGAGCCGAATCCACGCCGTCGGCCCGCTCGGATTGTCGTTGGGGGATGCAAGGGGTCTCCCCTTGCCGAGCGCAGCGAGCCTATGGATCTTTTCCACGCCCGAGCCGCCCGTCCGCCCCACCCGCCGACCGTCCTGCGGATCTCCGTTCTCAGATCTTCGCGCGGAGCCGAACTCGAGCGCGGCGAGCCAATGGATCTCTCATGGAGCCTGCTCTCGGACCTCGGCGATGGCCTCCAACAGCCGGGGGATCTGCTCTACCGGGGTCCGAAAGACGGCGACTCCAGCGGAGAGTGGGTGGCGGTGCGATCGGGCCATGACCAGAGCTGGCTTCGATCCGCCGATGGCCATCACGTACAGCCACGCCGCTGGAGTCACGAGTGGGAACCCGCCTTTTCCCCGGGGCCCGCGGTACGTTCCCATAGGCTCGATCCGGTAGGGAGGCCCCACCAGCAGCCGGGTCATGCTCGCTGCCATGGACTCGCCGCGAAGACTGGAGACGACCCAGATGGATCCGAAGTGCAGCGCAAAGGCTCCGAACGCGAGCGGGACGATCAGGCCGGCCTCGATGCTGGGTTCGGGGAAGGGGACCCCGGCGAAGGTCGCGCCCACCGTCATCACCCAAAACGCAAGAAACCCGAGGAAGAAGCCCAAAATCGGCAGGCGGCAGAGGCGTAGAAAGACCGCCGACAGCAGATCGGTTCCGGTCGATGGCGGTGGCGAGTCCTCGAGTATCGTCGCGCACACCGACGCGATCTCGTCGAGGCCGTCGTCGGGAAGGTGCACGTATTGAACGCCGAAAGCGAACGGCGCTACCACAGATCGCTCCAGGAACAGCTGGGGCTCGTGCTCTCCCTCGACGCGAACGATGAGAGCCGACTGACGGATGCGCTGGATCCCGACCCAGAACGCGCCCAGTTCGTGATCGCTCACTACGTCATCGAGGAACAGCTTGCGGATCATCTCAACTCCAGAACGACGTACGCAGGTGCACGACGCCTATTGCCGGAATTCGGTTTATCGGCCCGAGCCCGTAGCATGGGCATGGGACTGCCGGGAGTACGATGACCCACGAGGAGCTGGAGGCAAAGGTGGTGGAACTGGAGGCGTCTAAAAAGCGCCTCTACCGGTTGTTGTCCGAGCGCACAGCCGAGACCGATACCGCGCTCGAGCACCTCACCTCCATCATCGACACCATCTCTGACGGCATCGTCGTCACGGATTCCGAGCATCGCGTCCGACTGATCAATCCCGCCGCCACCGAGATGTACCCCGCGTCGGCTGCGACTCTTGGTCGACCTATCGCGGAGGGGTTTCCATCCGACATCGTGGAGGTCGCGTCTGGCGTTCGCGACGGACGACACGAGGCCGAGGTTCTGCTTCCCGAAGATCGCGTTGGAAAGGCGATCGGAAACCAGATCTTCTCCGATGAGGGCGACGTCGTGGGTGCGGTGGTCGTGATCCGGGACATCACCTTCGAGAAGGAGGTCGACCGCATGAAGAGCGACTTCCTCGCCAATGTCACCCACGAGCTCCGTACGCCGCTCACGTCCATCCTCGGTTTTGGTCGTATCCTCGAGAAACGGCTCGCCACCTTGCTTCCCGTGGGGAGTGGGGAGTCCGAACGGGAGGAGCGGCAGATCCGACAGGTCCAGACGAATGTCGAGATCATCGTCGCGGAGAGCCTTCGACTCACGAGCCTCATCAACGAGGTTCTCGATCTCGCCCGTATGGAGGCGGGCCGCATGGACTGGGACCTCGCGCCCGCCTCGGTGGATGCACTGGTGGAACGGTCCGCGCGTTCGGTTCGCGGGCTGCTCGTGGATCGCTCCACGGTCTTGACGTTGGCGTTGGACGGGGACCTGCCCGATGTTCAGGTCGACGGGAATCGAATCCTGCAGGTGTTGATCAACCTGTTATCGAACGCCGTGAAATTCACTTCGGACGGGGAAATCACTGTGCGGACCTTCCGGTCGGAGGAGTGGATTTCCGTGTCGGTCGAGGACACCGGGCTCGGCATTGTCGGCGACGCGTTGCCGACCATCTTCGACAAGTTCCAGCAGGTCGGGGAAATCCTCACCGACAAACCCGTCGGGACAGGGCTCGGACTCGCCCTGTGTCGGGAGATCGTCGAGGGCCACGGTGGCACGATCAGCGCGATCAGCGAAGTGGGGCTAGGGAGTACATTCACGTTCACCCTTCCCCTCACGCAGGAGCGCTCATGAAGCGGCGGGAGGCGCTCGATGGCGCCGTCGTCATGGAGTTGATGCCCGGCTACCTGCGGGTGTTCCACAGCCGTAGTGCGCGCGACCTCGCAGAGACCGAGCTGGTATTGGCGGCGATGGACGGGGCGATGCGGGACTGGCAGCAAGACCGGTTGATGTTCGACTCTCGCGAGGCCAACGACACGCTGCCCGAGGTTGGCGCGCGGATCTGGAGTTGGCTGCAAGGTCATCCGGACGTGGTACGCGTTGCAACGCTGGTGGAGAGTTCCGAGCTGGCCGATCGGATCAACATGGGGGAGATCGGGGTCGACGGGGTCCGGATTCGCGCCTTTCATCGCGAGCGCGCGGCGGCCCGTTGGTTGACGATCCTGAAATAGGCGGTTCGTCTATGGCGGCGCGATCGGACTGTGACCCGCGACCACCGAACCGCGCGCCATGGAGCCGTTTCTTGCTGAGGGCTGGCCGCCGGGGTAATCCGCTTGTTGGGATCCGACGTTAGTCGGCGTTGAACGCCGGCTATGGGTTCCGTGAGTCAATGTAACACCAGCGACGCGGTTCCGCCAGCCGCCCGCCAGACCGAGAGGGCTACCCATTGCACAAACTGAAGCTCAATCCTGAACAAAAGAACATCGTCGGCCTACCGCCGAGCCAGTCGGTCCTGATTACCGGTGAGGCCGGCGTGGGCAAGACCCACGTCGCCTTGTGTCGACTCGCTGCGTTGACGCGGCGATCTCCCGGCCTTCGATCCGCGGTCCTGGTGCCCAACTCCGCGCTCGTGGACAAGACCGACCGGCAGCTGCGACGCCTTGGCGTGGATGCCGAAGTCTCGACCTTCGACGACTGGTCCCACCGGCAGGCGATGGCGGTGTTCGACGGGGTGCCCGAGCGGTTGAGCGTCGGTGCGAGCGCTGGCGTCATTGCCTTCAAACGCCATCCGGCCGTGCGTGCCGCTCTCGATGACGTACAGGCTCCCGACGGCGTGTGTGCAGACACCTTGTTCGAGCTCTGGGGAGATTCGGGTCTGCTCGAGGCCATCGTCGACGAGGGAGCCGACCCCCTCCAGGCGGAGGCGGTTGCCAACCACGCCCGCGTGCAGTTCCAGGCCACTGCACTGGCGACGTACGGCGAGGACGGGCGGGGATTCGACGGGGAGAGCATCGACTTCGGGACCCCCGACGAGGACGCGGGCTCTCTGGATCTCGAGGACTTCCCGGTTCTGTTCGCCCTGGCGCCGCGGGCTCGAATCCAACGGTACGACCACATCGTCGTCGACGAGTCCCAGGCCCTGGCGCCAATGGAGTACGCGCTCATCGCCCGGGCCGTGACCAGGAGCGGTTCCATCACCGTCGCCGGCGACGCGCATCAGGCCTCGGACCCGACCGCGTACTTCCTGGGATGGAAAGGTGTTATCGGGGAGTTTTCTCCGGTCCCTTTCGCCCACATGGCCCTGGAACGCAACCACCGCTGCCCGCTGCCGATCATCCGCTTTGCCCGATCGCTGTTCAGCGGTGCCGACTGGTCGGAATCCGACGCTCTCCGACTCACGCTGGTGCCAGAAGGCAACAATCTTCTCGGCCGTCTGCGCGCCGATCTTGCCGATGCGCCGGCGGACACCACAGTCATTGCGCGCACAGCCGAACGGGCCCGTCGCCTTCGAAAGAAGCTCGGTCCAGGCCACCACATCACCCACGTCGATGGCGTTCGCGGGCTCGATCTGACCCACGTGGTCGTGCCAGATGCGGGGCCAGCCGCCTATCCGGCTGGAGATGGATCGCGCGAAGCCCTGTACATCGCGGTGACCCGGGCGACGCGGAGCGTGAGGCTCTACGCGGCCGAGGTCTGGTCTCCGCTCATCGGCTGACTGAGAAGGTGCCCGAGTATTCGCTGGCGATGTCGCCCACCACCCCGCCGTTGTCGCCGATGAAGGTGCCCTCGAAGAGGTCGGGGTCGGTGAACCGGCCATCCCAGGAGTCGTTCTGGTTGATGGCGTCCCAGATCACGTGGTCGCTGCCCCAGGCAATCGGGTCGGTGGTGATGTCGCCGGTGAAGCTGATGTTCATGGTCTGCCCGGTGAACTGTCCGGTGAACGCGCAGGAGATCTGGCCGGTGATCTGCGGATCGTCGGCTTCGACGACAGTGATCTCGAAGGTGTCGTGGCAGGTGTCGTTGCCGCCGTAGACGTCCTGGGCGAACACATCCAGGGTCCCGGTGTAGACGCCATCGCGGACGCCGGGTCCGGTGGGATCAGTGTCGGTGTCTGTATCGGTGTCTGTGTCCGTGTCGCTGTCGGCGTCGGTATCGGTATCGGAGTCCGCGTCGAGGTCGGCTGGAGAACCGGTGTCTGCTCCCGGGGTGGACTTCGTGTCGTTGCACCCTCCAAGCAGAAGAGCGGAGAGGGCGGCGATGTACAGGGGTGGGTAGTGCATGATTCGATCCTCGAACCCCTCCTACCGGGCCCGCACCTCAGACCGGCCGAGCTGCACCAACCTGCACCACCGTCAGTCGGTTCTGGGCGGTCGCACGATCCGAAACGTCGTTTGCCCGTTCGCAAAGGCCGCCTCGACCTTCGAACCGTCGCCCATCGTGGTTCGGATCTCCGGCGTGCCGGCGTCGAGGACCAGGTCCTGGCTGGCGAGGACCCGATCGATGATCCGCCGCGCGTGCTGGGCGTCGCGAAAGCCCCGTTCTGCCATCGCAGTCGCTCCGTCGCGGACTACGTTTATCGAGCCGTCTGCCGCGACCAGGATCTCGCCAATTTCCGTGTCCTTGAGGAGGGCCTCCAATGGGCCCAGGCCAAAGATCTCGTCCAGGACGGCCTCGACGAGCTCCGGGTCGTCCGTCAGGCCACCCGCTGTCGCCCGCGTCGCATCGACGATCTGCATACCCCTCATGCTCAGATCGATGCGCATGACGGTGGCGGCGCGGAGACTCTGGACCTGCTTTGCCCAACTCATTCGGCCCCCTCGTCGAGATCTCGGCCGAGCCGGAACCCCCACTCGGGTCGTACCGTCGTGCCGGGGTGGTTGCGAAGGGTCCACGCTTGCGCCACCCATTCGCCCGCGCTGAACTCACCGCCGCGGACCTGTCGATCTCCGCTCTGGATGTTGGGAACGGGCTTCACATTTGGGTATTTGGGACCGGTCCAGCGGTTGTTGACACACCAGTCCGAGACGTTTCCGGCCAGCCCACGGGCGCCGTAGACACTGCTGTCGAGCGGGAACACTCCGGCTTCGGCGGGCTCCGTGAGCCCCGCATGCTGGTTGGCGGTCAGAGATGCGTCGAAGGTGTTGCCCCACGGGTAGGCTCGACCGTCCACTCCGCGCGCGGCCTTCTCGCGCTCCAGGCCGCTGGGAAGTCGCCACCCGTCGCCCATCCACGCAGCGTATGCAGCTGCGCTCTCAAATGAGATGTTGGTCACCGGAATTTCGGGCTTGCGGCATTGAATGGCGCCGTCTTCGTCGCGCCAGATCGGAAGGTCTTCTTCGCCGCCCAGGGAGCGTCGTGGCAGGTGCTTCTCGGCATCCTCCTTGGACAAACTCTCGAGGAAGGCGAGGTACTCTCCTCGGGTCACGGGATGTGTGCGGAGGACAAAACCATCTGCCCAGAGCCGGAGCTGGTCCGCGGGCGAGTGGCTGGGTTCAGCGGCCTCGAACCAGCCCGCGGGTATGTAGACCTCGTCGTCTCCGGTGCGCGGTAGCGCAATGACGGTTGGCTCGGTGTCCTGTGGGGATCGGGTCGTTCGTGGCGGGCGGATGCCGTGCCAGTGCTCCTGCCGGGAGATCTTCACCGGATAGCGCACGACAATGTCGCCGTGGCGGATGAGCAACAGGTGGCTTCCCATGGGGATGGGCACCTCGCGAAGGGGTGTCTTCCCCAGAGATCCTCGCGACTGCGCCACCAATCGTCGGCCCTCGAGGACAAAGGTCTGGAGTTCGACCTCGGCGCCAGCGGGTTCGGTGACCAGGGTCACCCTCCCGTCGCCGACGAACCAGGCCTGGAGCTCGGCGCGGTCGGGATGCTCGTCGGGCAGGGCCAGCAAGTGGCTGTTGAAGAGCTCGCGCTCCCGATTCGCGCGCAACGTGTCTCCGGCGTTGTCCGCGTCGACCGAGCGGTGTCGGTAGATCCATGCCAGTCGCGCGTGGGCTTCCGCGAGGTCGGGCTGGGTCACCAGTGATGCGTGCAGCAGCTTCAGCCGCCGGACCAGGAGCATGTCACCCTGGTGGTCGAAGTCATCGGCGGCGTCGTGCATGTCCCAGGCGGGCCGTTTCTCCGCTTCGGTTGCCGTCGGAGACAAGGCCTCCAGGGTCTTCTCGGCGCTGTTTCGGCGTGTCGCACCGCGGATCCGCCAGCGGAGCGCGTCTTCGACGACCTCGTCGGACTCCGCGACCAGCGCCATGGCCTGCTCCACCTTCCGTGAGCCATCGAGCCAGCTGAGGATGTCGTCTGCGAAGGCGCTGGCGTCCTCGTGTCGGTCCTCCGGATCCCGCGCCATGGCGCGTTCGCAGGCCTGGACCAGCTCGTCTGGAAGCGGCGGACCGCTACTCGCCTCCACCTCGTCGAAGTGCATCCTGTCCATCGTGAAGGTGTCGGCGGGGCCCGCGACCCGTCCCGGAGGATCGGGGGCAAAGGCGAGGACCTGGCGAATGACGGCCCTCCAGCTGGAGCCTTCGTAGGGAGCGCGTCCGGACAGGATCTCGTAGAGAATGGCGCCGAGTGAGTACACGTCGGAGCGCGTGCCGATGGCCTCCACTTCGCCGCGGGCCTGCTCGGGTGGCATGTAGGCCGGGGTGCCGGCGACCGTACCCATGCGCGTCTTGTGGGCATCGTCTTCGGTTCGCGTGGTGACCACCGCGCCGTCGAGGTCTTCGTGGCCGCGGATCTTCGCCAGTCCCCAGTCCAGCACCAACACCTCGCCGTAGGCGCCGACCATGATGTTGTCGGGCTTCAGGTCGCGATGCACGACGCCGCGGTGATGGGCGTACGCGACCCCCTCGCAGGCTCCGTGAAAGCGCTCCATCAGACGCCGAAAGGTCCACCCGGAGCTCGACTCGTTCCAGCGTTCTCCGGCGGAGGCGGCGTGCACCTCGTCGATCATCGCCCCCAGGGTGCGGCCCTTGACCTCGCGCATCGTGAACCACACTCTGCCGTCATCGAGGCGCCCGAGCTCGTGGACCGGGACGATGCTGGGGTGTGTGAGCTGCGCGGTGGCCTGGGCCTCGGCGATGAAGCGGGCGAGGGCGGCCGGCTCCTTGAGCAGGGGTGACCTGAGGATCTTCATGGCCATGACGCGCTTGAGGTCGGGATCGCGGACCCGTCGGACCTCGCCCATGCCGCCCTCACCGAGGGGCCCGAGGTCCTCGAAACCCGCGATGGTGTCCCCGTCGAACGCCAGCGACGCCGTGTGGTCGAGGTCGACGGGGCGGAGAGTGCCGCTGATGGTGGCCAGGACGCTGCGTTTCACGGCCCGACTATAGACGGCTCACAGACCGCAGGTGGCGATGACATCGGTATCCAGCACCTCGTCCTGGGGTGCTGGTAGGGTGGGCCCATGTTCGACATCAAGATCATCGGCGGCACAGTCGTCGACGGGACCGGAGCTCCAGCGCAACTGGCCAACGTCGGGATCACCGGCGGTCGCATCGTCGAGATCGGCGCATGCGATGGAGAGGCAGCACGCACAATCGACGCGACCGGGGCCATTGTCACCCCCGGCTGGACCGACATCCACACCCACTACGACGGGCAGGTGAGTTGGGACGAAGAACTTGCGCCGAGTTGCTACCACGGGGTCACGACCGCCGTGATGGGCAGTTGTGGCGTGGGTTTTGCCCCCGTGCGAACCGCAGACCGGACGCGCATCATCGAGCTCATGGAGGGGGTCGAGGACATCCCCGGGACCGCGCTGGCGGAGGGCATCAACTGGCGTTGGGAGACCTTTCCCGAGTACCTCGACGCGCTCGACGCCATGCCCCACGCCATCGACTTCGCCTGCATGGCGACCCACGACCCGATCCGCGTCTTCGTGATGGGAGACCGCGCCTTGGCCGATCAAGACGCCACCGACGACGACATCGAACAGATGCGCGGGGTCCTGCGCGAGGCGCTCCAGGCCGGCGCGGTGGGATTCTCCACGGGCAGAACCGACAATCACCGAGACGTCCGCGGCGACCACACCCCAGCCGCGGAGGCCTCCGAGCGCGAGCTGACGGGCCTCGCCAGCGTGTTGGAGGACGTCGATCACGGGGTACTCCAAGCGGTGAGCGACTTCGATATGGTCGAGTCTCCCGACCTCTTCGACGGCGAGTTCGACCTGCTCCAGCGCATGGCCGAGGCCGCCCCGAATCACGGCATGAGCATCTCCCTCATGCAGCGCATCCGCTCTCCCAACCAGTGGAAGCAGATCCTGGGCCGAGTGGAGGGCTGCGCGGCGGCGGGTATCGACATGCGGGTCCAGGTCGGCGCGAGAGGGATCGGCGTCCTGCTAGGGTTGAACGCCACCTTCCATCCATTCATCGGCTTCCCGTCCTATCTGGAGATCGCCGATCAATCCCTGGAGGCCCGCGTTGAGAAGATGCGGGATCCGGCGTTCAAGGCCCAGCTGCTCACCGAGAAATCCCAGCCGGTCTCCGGAGACGGGAGCGCTATCCCGCCGCTGGTCGACATCCTGCTCGCCCAGATCGACATGGTCGCGATGCGGACCTACCGGTTGCCGGATCCGGTCGACTACGAGCCCACCGACGCCGACTCGCTGGCCACCGAGGCCCGCACCAAAGGAGAGCCGGTGCTGTCGGTGATGTACGACGCGCTGCTCGAGGAGGACGGCCTCGCACTCCTATACTTCCCGATCTACAACTATCTAGAGGGAAACCTGAACATCGTGCACAAGATGCTGAAGCATCCCCAGGCGCTGCCCGGGTTGTCGGATGGCGGTGCCCACGTGGGCACGATCTGCGACGCGAGCATGCCGACCTACATGCTCACCCACTGGGCGCGGGATCGACAGGAGCGGCTGACCCTGGAGCAGGTGGTGAAGATGATGTCCCACGACACCAGTCGGTTCCTGGGAATGACGGACCGAGGCACAATCGAGGTGGGCGCCAAGGCCGATGTGAACGTGATCGATCTGGAGGGGCTGACGCTGCGCAAGCCGAGGTTGGTACAGGATCTTCCCGCAGGAGGCAAGCGGCTGCTGCAGGACGCCGAGGGGTATCGGGCGACCTTGGTCAGCGGCGTTGTCGTCCTGGAGAATGACCAGTTGACAGGTGCTCGGCCCGGACGCCTGGTTCGGTTGGGCCAGACCTAGCGCGTCGATCACTCTTTCGGCGTGTCGCCAACGTCGTCTTCTGCAGGTGCCGGCTCATCCGCCGTTGGCGGGTCATCTTCGGGGCACGGATGCGGATCTTGGATTTGAACGTCCATGAACTCGCCGATCCTCGCCTTGTTGGACACGACAATCCAGCTCCACAGATGGGTCGCCAGCCTTGCCTGCCACGGGGAAAGGTCGATCTCTCCGGTGTGGAAGTTGGGGAACTTCTCCAGATCCTTCGGTCCACCGTTCTTGGGCACGCCAAATTCCGCAGTCGCGGTGCTCGCGAGTTTCTTCTCCCACGCCGGCGCCCGCTCATTGAAGATCCACAGGATGTCCACGGTGTATTCGCGGGTCCCCCACCACCTGCAGGTCCGAACCTGATGCGACCGACGAACCATCGTGGCGCCACCCTTCAGACGTTCGGCGCATACTTCGGCCCAGAACGCGCGCCAGTCCTGGCCAATGTCGTCTTTGAAGAGCGGTGGGACCTGCTCCCTTCCAGTCCACAGTCGCTGCAGCGCCTTCATCGGTTTGTCTGCGTTGCCAATGGTCCCGTTGATCGTTCCGTCCGGGTTGACGAACTCTGCGGAATAAATAGGCCTTTTGCCGCCCACTACCGCAATGATCTTGGGAACCTGACGCCGACACAGCGGCGCGATTCCGTAGTTTTCGGTCCAGCCGCCATCTCCGTAGATGAAGCGACCTTGGCGGCCTTTGGGTTCAGCCGGATTCCAGTACCGTAGATACGGGGCGCTTGGAACGGTCTTGCCAGGCGCGGCGCTGGAGAGCCCAATCAGCTCCGTCAAGGTGAAATGTCGCCAGACGCTCGGCAACTCGACGACGGTCGAGTAGTCGCCACCGTCGCCACAGTCGTGCCTTTTCGGACCCGGGGCGTCGCTGTCTACTGCATGTGGCTGGATGTAGCCGCCACCCAGGACAATGCCCTTCTTCTTTACGTCGTGGTGGCCAGGCAGCCCGCAATAGAGCGGCGTGGCCTCGAACGGAACCGAGTACCAGTGGCCGAAAGACCCGCCAACGATGAGGAATGGGCGATTCGATCGGGGCCACACGAAGTCGTTTATGTCCAGGTCATGGTCGTTCAAACCACTGTTGCGATCGACAATTGCGGCCGCGGTCTCCTCGCTCTGCGTGAAAAAGCGGCGTTTCACGGACTCGCCGTAGGTGTTGCCCAGTCCGTAGTCCTCCAGGTATGCCTCCGACACGGCCTGGGAAAACGACTTGTTGCCATGGGTCGTCGTGACCCACCCCTTGAGCGCCTCTTTGTAGACCGGCCCGTCAGCCAGTCGGTCGACGAACGCCTGGTCGGCCGCGTCCGCATCCAGTTTGGCGTCCGTGATTTCTGATGGGCACAAGTACGGTCCCAGAAACGCATCGTCGTCGCCGTTGTCATGGAGAAAGATGTAGGGAATGGTGGGCCAGGTTCCGCCACTCACCGCCGAGATGTACCCGATCTTGGAGATCAATTTCTCGTCATCCACCTTCAGGTGATCAAACGCTCGCAAGAGCCCGAGTGCGCAGCAAGCAGCGCGGGATCCGCCACCCGAAAAGGCAAGTCCGAGTTGGTGGTCCCTCGTCGCTTGTGAGACCTCCGCCCCTTTGGCGCGCTCTGGATACTCGAAGTCAGCGGACTCGGAGTCCGCCGTGTCTGGGGTGTGCCAGACGTGTGTGGATACCCGCTTCGACGACGTCTTCGATCCAGCAAAGGCGACACCGGAAATACTCAATCCCGTTCCGGTTGCGGCGAGTGTCGCTAGAAATTCTCGTCGGGTAGCCATCTGAACGTTTTTACCTCTGGGGGGAATCCCGGGACGCAGCATGGCAGGCGGACAGGCCGAGGTCACGTTCACCACCGCAAAAACTGCAGGATACCCGCGCCCCCAGAACTCGAGGTGCTACCCTTCGACGGTGACGATTGCCTTTATGGCCGTACTTCTGTGGCCTACGCCCGCCGTCGGCGCGATTCGAGCCCGCAGCGCGGTCGCCAGCGGCCAAAAATGCCAGTCGTCGCGGAACCGGAGGTGCTGGATCCACGAGTGTTTAGCGGCGAAATGGCCGCGGGCAAGTTCGATGGCGCCGTCGCCGAGATCGATGGCGCCCCCACAAAGAAGCTCTTTGGGATGTGAGGGCTACCCGTGCGTTTGCACGAACTGCACGAACGTCTCGGTGCGACCGCCGGTGCTTCTTCGCTTTGAGAGGGCTGCGATGCAATGGCCGTCGGGGTGGATCGAGAACCCGCCGTCGAGACGGGGCACTTCGGCGGGCGCCTTCGCGGTCCGGTCGTAGGCGATCAGCTGGCTCCCGTCCGACGCACTCACCGACCAGGTGCTTGCGTCGCCACCGCCGTCCTCTCCGATGAAGGCGACGATTCGACCCTCCCCGGAGATTCGGCTCTTGTGGAAAGCGAACAGGCTCCGCCCGCCCAGGTCGGCCCAGGTGATGCGCTCGCGTTCTTTGAGGGAGGTCCAGTCGTAAATGCTGAGTCCGATCCCCTTCCGGAAGACGGCCATGTCGCCCGAATCGAGCCAGCACGCGCGGGTTTCGTACATCGAGCGGCCAGTGACGTATTCGTAGGGGAGCTCCAGGGTTCGGGTGGGCCATTGGCCTCGGATGTGCACCAGGAAGAGCTTGTCGCAGATGCGGTCGGCGCGGCTCTTGTAGGCCAGCCACTCCCCATCCGGAGACAGAGTGAGCTCGACACACAACGCCCCTCCAGGCACGGGGAGGGTGCCGGCTGACGTTCCGGTCAGATCGACGACCTGCACCACGTCCCCGCAGGGGAAGTACAGGGTGGAGCCGTCGGCGGAGAAGGCCAGGGGACAGGTGACTCCGCGCTCGACCGAGGGCATGGCCCACTCGCCGAGGATCTCGGAGCTGGCGATCTCCCCCACGAAGATTCTGGAGCTACAGCTGAACGCGTAGTGGCGGTTGTCCCGGCTTATCGCATGGTTGCGAATCTGAGGATTTAGCCCCTTAACCTTGAACTTTCCTCGGACTTTGCCGGTGATGGCGTCGACGATCCGGGCGTTCCCGTTCCACCCTCCGAGTGCGATGGCCGTACCGTCGTTGGAGTAGTCGCAGAGGATGTGTTTTCCAGCGACCTTGAATTCCCGCATTTCA
>Ga0315336_1001126_pt1 | contig 57122 bp, 53 predicted proteins | sample ASW5metaG_FD_204512 | JGI IMG/M metagenome (GOLD analysis project Ga0315336, IMG submission 204512) | Ammonia-oxidizing marine archaeal communities from Monterey Bay, California, United States - ASW #5 | ecosystem: Environmental > Aquatic > Marine > Intertidal zone | place: USA: California...
CAGGTCCCAACTATACAGCCTTGCGTGGACAATTTTCTCTTCAAGGATCAAGGGGTCCTATAGGAGTCCTAAGCCCAGAGCGCAGGACCTATTCAAATCCACCACAGCAGACCACTGAAGCAGCTATTCACACAACCTTCATGTCCGATTTATACGCTGTCATAGGGGATGCAGCGGACCAAAATGGTGCATATGTCACGCGCCTATATTTCCGGCCAATGGTACCTTGGCTTTGGTACGGTATTATTTTAATGGCTATGGGGGGTGTTGTCTCACTCACAGATCGCCGGTACCGCGTTGGTGCACCACGGAAGGTTAATTTTCCCAAGAATGCGGCTGCTCAAGGCACATATAGGGCATGATTAGACGCTGGCCTTTTCTTATACCTCTGGCTGTCTTGATTGTTTTGGTTGCAGTTTTTTCTAAGCGCCTTGCAGACGTGGATAGTGGCATTGATCCATCTTTCATCCCTTCCGTTTTGCTGGATAGGGAAGTTCCTGAATTTTCTCTCGCGCCACTGCCGGGTCGTGGTAAGGCACTTGCCACTCAGGACCTCTCTGGCCGTATAAGCTTAATTAACATCTGGGGATCTTGGTGTGTTGCTTGTTTAGCAGAACATCCGCTGTTAATGGAATTAGCCAGACAAAATACCATACCAATCCATGGAATTGCCTGGCGGGACAATCCTGAAGCGGCACTCGCTTGGCTTTCGCGTCACGGAGATCCGTACGACAGAATCGGTCTGGACCCAGATAGTCAAACAGCTATTGCCTTCGGCGTGACCGGGGCACCGGAAACCTTCATTGTCGATTTCGATGGTATGATACGTTACAAACATATTGGCCCAATATCTGCCGATGCCTGGACCAACACAATGGAGCCCCTCATTCGCTCATTAAAACGATGACACGAATAGCAACAACACTTTTGGTGGTGTGGTCTTTTGTCATACCCTGCTTCGCAGTGGAACCTAACGAGATTCTTAGGGATCCAAATCTTGAAGCTCGTGCCCGAGAAATCGGTAAAGCGTTGCGCTGTGTTGTTTGTCAAAATGAAACTATTGATGAGTCAGATGCTGAGTTAGCCCGCGATATGAGACGCTTAGTACGACGCCAGATTATAGACGGCCACAGTGATCAAAAAATTATTGATTACATGGTGGATCGATACGGTGACTTCGTTTTGCTAAACCCCCCCTTTAAACCGTCCACATGGGCACTTTGGTTTGGCCCGCTCGCAGTTTTTTGTTTGGGTGCCGTAGTTATCATAAGAAAATTACGAACGATCAGCCGTAGACAAATGAAACCTTTGAGCGCTGAAGAACAAGATGAGTTTGCATCGCTTGTGAATAAGGGAAACACCAAGCTATGATTTGGCCAGTTTTTGCTATTCTTACTCTGGTCGTTCTAGTTTTTGTTATTAGACCTTTAATCCGACCGCCAATTAACTCACCGAACCGAAGCGACTATGATATCCGAGTATATCGCGATCAATTACGCGAGGTAGAGCGTGACCTAGAAGTGGGTTTATTGAAGGATAATGAAGGCGAATTTGCAAAAGTCGAGATACAGAGACGAATTTTAGCTGCCGGCAATGCTGGTAAGATTAATGAAACAGAGAACGTGGAAAGTCGGTTAAGCGCCATCGCTGGTATTGCGGTAGCACTTCCCTTCATTGGGCTTGCACTTTATCTCGGGTTAGGTTCTCCCCAACTGATCCGAACGGATCAAGTGCAAACCACAGCGGCCGATCACCAAGATCAGGATATGGCCCAACTAGTAAAACAACTTTCAGCGCGACTTGAGTCTGAGCCAGAGAGCGTTGAAGGATGGGTCCTGCTTGCACGGAGTTATCGCGAAATAGGTCAGTTCAATGAGGCACAAGAGGCCTACCAGCATGCCCTTGAGCTAATTGGAAGAGAGCCCACTCTCAACGCGGAATATGGAGAATTCCTGGTGATTATGGCTGGTGGAAACGTTTCACCTGCTGCACAGGAACAGTTTCGCAGCACCTTACTTTCCAATCCTAGCGAACCCCGCGCACGGTTTTATTTGGGTCTAGCACAGGCTCAAGCTGGCAATGCTCGGGACGCAATTGCCATATGGCGCGACCTCACCGCCACAGCACCAGGAGACGCACCTTGGTTGTCCGCCGTACGCCAGGAAATGGGCAGAGTGGCAGCGGAACTTGGCGTCCCACCCATCACGGTGCAGCCTCGACACCCTCTTAGCAACTCCCAAGCCAACCGAACGGAGACATCGGACAGCTCTGAGTCGAGAGTACCGTTTGCCGATCCCGAGGATTACAGGCCGGATGTTGGTGCACTGGCCGGGCGTTTTTCATCGGACGAACTAGAAATGATTCAAGGAATGGTGGGTGGGCTAGCTGCGCGCCTAGAAGATGAACCCGAAGACTACGAGGGATGGATGCAACTAGGCCGTTCCTATGTGGTATTAAACAATAGGTCCGGTGCGTTATCTGCTTATTTGCAAGCAATAAACTTGAGACCAGAACTTATTGATCCCAAAATGTATTTCGCGGACCTATTTATGGATGAAGTAGATCTTAATAGTAACGATCCACTTCCGGAAATACTGATTAAAACAGCTGAAGACGCATTAGCTATAAACCCCAACCAGCCTGATGCCTTGTTTGTTACGGGCCTGGCACAGCAACGTAGCGGTGCGTCCGAAGCTGCTAACAAAACGTGGTTACAATTGCTAGACGTCTTACCAGCCAATGCTCCGCAGCGTCATGACGTAGAGAATTTACTGAACGGTCGCAAATAATAGGTAACTGGTTGCCTCTCATGCCAACGCTTTACACGCACGCTAACTCTCCAAGAAACTCATGAAAAAACGGGTTTCTATAGCAGTTTGTTTGGCGCTAGGTACGGCCTTGATTCTAACTCTGTACCTTCCCGGTATACGTCCAGAGAACAGAGGTTTTCGAACAACGCTTGAAACCCAAGAAGCAGCTATTGGTGGTCCCTTTGAGATGATTAATCACAATGGCAACCTAGTGACTGAACAAATCCTCAAAGGACAATATTCGTTGATCTATTTCGGGTTCACCTTCTGCCCTGACATTTGCCCATTAACCCTCCAGATTATGACTGACGCATTAAATCGCCTAAACTATGGTTCAGCGCAGAAAGTAAATCTTTTATTTATATCGTTGGATCCTCAACGAGATACATTTGAAAACCTCGCATACTACATCAATCATTTTCATCCGACATTCATTGGCTTGACGGGGTCCGCTGACCAAGTGCGCAAGACCGCCGATGCTTTTCGCGTTTTTTATAAAAAACGAATGTTGGGAGATGGAAACGACTACACCATAGACCACTCAGGCTTTACCTATCTAATGGATCAAAATGGGAGGTATTTAGATCATTTTGATAAAGACGTGACCGCTGATAAAATTGTCTCGCGTCTCGAGTTCTTAGAATGACTTTTGATAAGTCCCTTCCGGATTGTAACCAGGCACCGTTCTGGAGAACAAAAAAACTAAAGGCGATGTCCCATCAGGAGTGGGAAAGCCTTTGTGATGGTTGTGGCAAGTGCTGTCTTAATAAGATTGAAGACAACAAAACAGGGAAGATTTTTCAAACCAATGGCGCCTGTCGTCTTCTTGATCTCAAGACTTGCCGTTGTACCGACTATAGGCACCGAAAGAAGCGGGTTCCCAACTGTGTTCAATTATCACCCGACCTAGTAAAGACACTGTCTTGGTTGCCAAGAACCTGCGCTTATCGACTACTAGGAGAAGGCAAGGATCTACCGGACTGGCATCCCCTCCGCGCCGGAGATGACACGTCCGTGCCTAAAGCAAAAGTCTCGGTAAAAGGCGAAGCTGTTGGCGAAATGGAAACAAAAGTTCTAAACCAACATTTAGTCGACTGGGAAGATTTCTAACAGTGAGAAAACGACAACGGACTGTTGAAATTGATGTGGGTGGAAAGACAATACATGTTATTCTCGTTAGCCACCCCAGGGCACGCAGGGTTGCCTTACGCATCGATCCCGTAAAACGCAGTTGTATTCTCACCCGGCCCATTTTTGTAAGTATTGGAGAGGCAGTCGAATTTGCTGAAAGCCGCAAAGCCTGGATAGGGGAATCTCTTGATGAACTTCTCCCGTCGATACCTCTGATTGAAGGGTCACTTATTCCTGTGAGGGGGTTAAACCACCAGATCAGATGCCGCCCGGATGCTCGTCGAGGGACATGGTGCGAGGAGGGTTTCGTAAATGTATCAGGAAAGCCAGAGCATTGCCCAAGGAGAGTTCTAGACTGGCTGAAACAAGAGGCCCGAAGAACCATTGTGCCGATGGTTCGGAATTATGCCGAAAAAATTGGCCAAAGGCCCGGACGCATCAGTTTTCGCGACACTGTAAGTCGCTGGGGCAGTTGCTCGGAGGATGGGAACTTGTCTTTCTGTTGGCGTTTGGTTTTAGCACCTACTCACGTGATTGAGTACGTGGTTGCCCATGAAGTGGGACATCTCGCGGAACTTAACCACTCTGAAACATTTTGGGATTTAGTCGAAGAATTAATCGGCCCGTTTGAACAAGCTCAGAACTGGCTAAAAGGTGATGGTCTCAATCTTTACAGATACGGTTGACATCAACGCTGAGCAATAGTTGTGGAGCTTCTGGCTTGACGCAAAGCCTGCCACTTTGAGAAACGGTGAAGGTCTGGTAGCACCGGGTCCAGGATTTCTGCACTGCGCAGCTTGCGCAAATGTTGTGGCTCTCTATAAAAAATATGTCCTCCGAGAACTTTGCTCACTTCAAGATTCTGCACCCATATCGGAGTGATGTAGGCCGCGTGGTACCATAGAGCACCGCCGGTATGATCGACAAAGTTAGAATCTTTTTGCAGCACTGCTACCGCTAGCTTCACGGATCGACGCCAAGCACGAGAATTATATGGGGTGTCTGGCCTAGCATCGCAGGACCATGTAAATTGGCATCGCAGGAAATGGCCACTTCTGTTTTGTTTAATAACTAAACATAGATCAGATGGAAACCGCCGATCCATCGCCCTATTTAACACCACCTTAGCAACGGCAAGGCGCCCGGCCGGAGTTTCACCTCGCGCCTCAAAATAATCGTTCAATGCGAGACAAACAAGTTCTGACTTGGACACGGTAAGTGACTCCAAATCTATTACCATGTCCCTTGGTATATCTGCGGCTTGTACAGGCAACAGGAATGCCAAAGTGACAACGGCCGCGGATAGCCTCTTCATCAGCACCGCAGGTACCTTGGTGATAGATGGAATGATCACTTAACTAACTCCTTTAGCGCACAACGCAGAAAAGGCTCCACCTGCTACGGCAATGCAGCTACTCCACGTGCGTACCCTGTGATCATTTGTCGATGCTGGATTTCGTACGTGCTTTAATCAGCGCGCTTCGACCTTATGCATCTTCAGTTAAGGAACTCCTAACTTCGATACGGTGCCACAAGACTTATCGAGAAATGCAGCTAACCAGCGGTTAAACTTTTAGGTGGTGAAACGCTGGGGTGCAATACAAATTAAATTTCTTAATTAAAGTACACAGGAATCTTTTATTTCTCGAAAATCACGCGCCAGGTCATATTCACCATAAAATAGATTCGGTTCGAACATGGCTCGCTGAGGACACTATGGAAAATTCTATAATATTTTCTATTACTTACGTCAGAATTCCCACGAAACTATAGCAACGTCCCAAAATTAAGCTTTCTCATCACCATGGTTCCACATTGAATCCAAAAAATATCATTATTTTACAACCGCAACTATGTGTCTCTGTAAACTATACTCGTATAGTTGTATTTATAACGGTTATTAAGAAAGATTTATCTGACAAAATGACGGGTATAGTTACTCTCCGGTTAATCGGCGCCAAAAACTTTCTAGTCTTCCTGGCGAGCCATTCGAAAGGCCCGGTAAGTCTTGGACCGAGAGGTTGTGATGTGCCGGCATCATAATTTCCCTCCATATGTTGGCTGGTAACCCACCGCCTGTCACTCCTAATGTGGACGAACCGTCATCGTTTCCAACCCAAATACCAGCAACATAATATGCTGTATAGCCCACAAACCAAGCATCCCTAAAATCCTGGCTTGTACCGGTCTTACCAGCAGCTGGTTGATTTATTAAGGCCGCCTTCCCCGTCCCTTCCAAAATGACGCTTGCCAGCATCCGGTTCATCATTGCAACACGAGGCATGTCGACAACACGGCCAAGACCCTCTCCGGACCGGCTATAATAAACCGTACCGTCCCGACCACGAATTTCTTGTATACCGAAAGGCCAAACGCCAAGGCCGCCATTAGCAAAAGGTACATAGGCAGCGGTGAGATCCAGTAGAGTTACCTCAGCCGTTCCAAGTGCAATACTCAAATCTGAGCCAAGCGAGCCCTTGACTCCGAGCCGCCTAGAAATTCTTGCAATTGATTGCACACCAGCAATCCTTGCTACGCGAACCGCGGCAGTATTTAGTGACTTTGAGAGTGCCCTCTGTAGAGTAACATAACCCTCGTAGGTGTTAGAAAAATTGCGAGGATGCCAGCCGTCTATGCTTATCGGACCGTCTTCTATTAAATCCTCAGGTGTCAACCCCTGCTCTAAGCCGGCAAGATAGACAAAAGGCTTAAAAGCTGACCCAGGTTGACGGAGAGCTTGCGCCGCACGATTAAATTGACTGACCCCATAGTCGCGGCCTCCGACCATAGCCCGCACTGCACCGTCGACGTCCAGTACTACAACAGCGCCCTGCGAAACACGACCTTTTCGCCCTTGACTGTTAAGGTACCCGGTCAAACGGTCCTCAGCTATTTTTTGCAACCTATAATCTAGTGTTGTGACAATAGTGAGATCATCCGCCACCGGGCCAACATAATCAGCCACTTGAGAAAGTATCCAATCTGAAAAGTAGCGGCCCCGCCCTGATGGTCGCATGACAACAACATGCGTTTTCTCCGCAGCTGCTTGTATAGCAGCTGCCCTAGTAAGATATCCCGCAGCAACCATAGAGTTAAGTACAACCTCGGCACGTCTTCGGGCAAGATCCGGGTCACGAGCAGGGTTGTAACGAGATGGTGCTTTAAGCAGCCCAGCTAACATCGCTGCCTGGAACACACTAACATCGCGCGCTGACCGATCAAAGTAACGCATCGCTGCCGCCTGGATACCGTATGTGCCGGCTCCGAGATAAACTCTATTAAGATACAGATTAAGAATCTGATCCTTGGTGAACTTCCTCTCTAACCAGAAGGCAAGTAATAATTCGCGTACCTTCCTAGCTATCTTGCGCTCAGGTGTAAGGAACAAATTCTTGGCTACCTGTTGGGTAATCGTGCTACCACCTTGAACAATTCTCCTCGCTTTAAGGTTCACGTACACAGCTCGCAACAGGCCCCGCATATCCACAGCACCGTGTTCATAAAAACGCCTGTCTTCTATAGCAAGCACAGCCGCGGGCACGTGTGGAGGAAGATCTTCAACAGCCACAGAATCACCATAGTGGGAACCAAAACTACCTAATTTCTCTCCGCCCACCGCAAGAACGGTGATACCGGGACGGCGGGTCATTTTTGCCACCTCATCCACGTTGGGGAGACCATAGGCGAAATAGATTGTCGCGCCCGTGAAAAATATTCCTAACCAAATGATTGCTGTTAGGAAATCCCTGACAAACGACCAATACCCGTAACCTCGGCGTTTTTTAATCGCTCCATTAGAAGCACCGCGCCGGCACGAATCTTTTTTTGTCTCAGAGTCTATTGGATGTTTAGATTTGGCCATTAAATTTAGTTTACATGTATTGTTGTCATTCCTGAAGAAATTGTAGCACATGATGTGCTATCAGTGAGGTGCTGCCACGAAATATGGGATCACTCATAGGTTTCTGCTCCCAAATGCATAATAAGAAATTCTTAGTAGAAAACGCCATCGGCGTATTAGTGACGGCGGATCTAGAACCGGCGCCCCAGCAAGCTGCCGCACGAGAACGGGCAAAATAATCGAAAGTGCCTTGACCGGTGTCTGCTTAAGCGTCCCCATACGTGGGCATATTATGTAAGAAACCTTGAGACGCTAGAGGGCTAATACTCCGTCCATTGCCTCGCAACAAACCATGGAACACTGCAGCAACTGCTATACTTGAACTGCTTAAAAGCAGTCGATGAACAAAATGCAGCTACTTTCACTGACTACGAACAATCAGGATACCATAACGAACAGAAGCAGCTGTTGACTGATCAACCCTTTTTCACAACAAACATCTGATGTTTCTAAACATCCAAGTTTTTAACATCCAACGCGTTATCCTGGATGAACGCTCGCCGATGTTCAACCACATCACCCATTAACGTGGAGAACACTTCGTGAGCTTCATCAGCGTGACTAACTTTCACTTGCAAAAGAGTTCTCACGTTGGGATCAAGCGTGGTCTCCCATAGTTGACCGGGGTTCATTTCCCCTAAACCTTTGTACCTTTGCAAGGAAACTCCCTTTTTTCCCTGTGCCATAATTGCTTCGAACAATGATGACGGTCCGTTTATCGTCGTTTTTTTGTCCTTGAAAGCTAAAGTCGCTGGGTGAGTGTACGTGGCCTGAAGTTCGGGAGCCAAGCCGTCAAGATGCCGAGCATCGGACGAATGCAGGGTAGGTCCATCGAGGACATGTATCTCTTTGACCCCCCGGACAGTTCTTTCAAACTTGAGACCCCCACCCGTGGCTGCTGCCCCGTTCCAGCCCCTCTCATATTCTGTTTCTAGATGATCAAGGCGACGGGCAATGTACTCTGCGGCCTGCTGTGCAAGAAGTGTGTCAGACAATATTTCCGTGTTAAATGCCGCCGCTATGGCTCCCTGCTCAATAATCCTGAGTGGAAGAGTTCGTCCCAATACGTTTAAGCTGAGTTTGATGTCTCGAGCATCCAAAACCAGCTTCTTTAGATCTTGCCCGGCTATTTGTCCACCAACCTGCGGCGTTAACACCGCATCGTCGAGACCGGCGTTGAGGAGATAGTCTTCCATAGCGCGATCGTCCTTGAGATAGACCTCCGAGCTGCCCTTCTTTGCCCTATAAAGTGGAGGCTGGGCTATGTAGAGGTATCCACCTTCGATAATCTCTGGCATCTGTCTGTAAAAGAAAGTCAAGAGAAGAGTTCGGATGTGGCTGCCGTCCACGTCGGCATCAGTCATGATCACAACTTTGTGGTAGCGCAATTTCTCGATATTAAATTCCTCGCGCCCAATCCCCGTGCCAAGCGCCGTGATCAAAGTACCAATCTCCGCAGAGCCCAGCATTTTGTCAAATCGTGCGCGCTCTACGTTCAGGATCTTGCCCCGCAATGGCAGGATAGCTTGAAAAGCACGGTCACGGCCTTGTTTCGCTGACCCCCCCGCAGAATCACCTTCCACCAGAAACACTTCGGAGGATGCAGGATCACGGTTCTGACAATCGGCAAGCTTTCCGGGCAGAGAGGAAATGTCTAGAGCTCCCTTTCGCCTGGTTAACTCCCGTGCCTTGCGTGCCGCCTCCCGAGCTAGTGCTGCCTCAAGAACCTTACCAACTATCTTCCTTGCTTCTTGGGGATGTTCCTCAAACCACTCTGATAGTTTCTCACTAACAACACCCTCCACCACAGGCCTAACTTCTGATGAAACAAGCTTGTCCTTAGTTTGTGCCGAAAATTTTGGGTCCGGCACCTTTACGGAGAGGACACACGTAAGGCCTTCACGCATATCATCTCCGGTTAGGGCTATTTTCTCCCTTTTTGCTAAACCTAATTGACCTGCATAGTTGTTGAGTGTTCGCGTCAGCGCTGCCCTAAAACCAGCAAGGTGAGTACCGCCATCTCTTTGGGGAATATTGTTAGTAAAACAGAGCGTGTTTTCGTGATAACTATCATTCCATTCTAATGACAGCTCGACGGTGCAACCGGCCCGCTCTCCTAAAATCGTAATGGGTATTTCATGTAGCTCGGTCTTAGAGCGATCAAGATACTGCACAAAAGCTTCGATCCCTCCATCATAGTGCATTTTAATTGTCTTATTCTCGCTCTGACGCGCATCAGTTAACTCCAGAAAAACTCCCGAGTTAAGAAATGCTAACTCACGGAGGCGATGCTCAAGAGTCCCAAAGTCGAAGGTTGTCATAGTGAATGTTTGTGTGGATGGCAGAAAACGTATTTCGGTGCCGGTTCTTGCAACACCTGTTTCCTGAGGGGCATCACCTAGAATTGATAAGGGAGCCTTGGCTTCCCCGTCCTCAAATCGAATATGGTGCTCCTTACCTTCGCGCCAAATCCTCAATTCCAGCCACTCGGATAAGGCATTGACAACAGATACCCCAACCCCATGCAATCCACCGGAGACCTTGTAAGAATTTTGATCGAATTTCCCCCCCGCGTGGAGTTGTGTCATTATAACCTCAGCCGCCGACTTCCCTTCCTCTTTATGTATGTCAACCGGAATGCCGCGACCGTTATCGCGCACAGTTACAGAGCCATCACCATGGAGTATCACTTCAGAGCGGTCGCAATGCCCAGCGAGAGTTTCGTCAATAGCATTATCAACCACCTCATAGACCATGTGATGGAGACCAGACCCGTCTTCGGTATCCCCAATATACATCCCGGGGCGTTTACGAACGGCTTCAAGACCCTTGAGAACCTTTATTGATTCCGCATCATAAACCTGCGGATCTTCGGTTATTGTAGCTTTATCAGACATAGTGACCTTTTTTCATTACCAAGAGGCACTCGAAATAGATTTACTCAGCAGCGACAGCTCCTGATTCAACAGCGAAAAACTGGGCCTTCCCCATTAACGGATCAAACAATGCTCTATCAGTACCAGTAATCCAGGTCTGACATTCGATAGCCACAAGTTCTTCAAACAATGCTTCACGACGGCCATCATCCAAATGCGCTGTTATTTCATCCAATAGAAGGACGGGGGACAAACCTCTGCGCACAGTTTGTAACCTAGCCTGTGCCAAAATAATCGAAATTAAGATTGCCTTCTGCTCACCGGTAGAACACTCATTCGCTGTCTTTCCAGTTGACGCCATGTAAACCTTAAGGTCTGTACGGTGCGTGCCATCCACCCCAAGAGCCGGCTCGCCCCCATTCGCTGAAAATTCGCGATGGTGAACTAATGAGTCCCGCAATGCATCCTCAGCATCAACTGCCGGCATGGCGTCAAGCCATCCCTCAACAACACCATCCAATAACAATATAGCTGAAGGAAAATTTGAGGCTGAAGCCGCCAGTTCACTGTTAAGACACCTCACCATGTCTCGTCGGGCAGCCGCTATAGAAACTCCGTAGCGGACCATAGTATCTTCCAATGAATGTAACCAAGTATCATCGTACGGACCGTCTTGCAGCAATAGCCGCCTTTGACGTATCGCCTGGTCATAAGCGGCAGTACGTCCTGCATGATCCGGATCAAGAGCTATAATCATCCGATCGAGAAACCGACGCCGGGTGCTTGGTGCCTCAACGAATAAGCGATCCATAGCGGGAGTTAACCAGACTATACCCATTTCGGATGCAAGCGCATTTTGCCCTCTGGCGTTTTGCCCATTGACACGCACGACTCGGCGATCACCATTGTGACCATCAAAACCGGTACCTAGCTCCACAACTCCATCAGCTTTGATCACCGAAGCCGCAACAGCCCAGCCTTGCGGCACATTATTGCCCGCGGAAATTAGGGCCGGACCACGGCGCATTGCAACCTCGCTAAGACGAGCATTTCGCAAACCGCGTCCAGGTGCAAGGAAAGAGATGGCCTCCAAGAGATTAGTCTTTCCTGCACCATTCGAACCAGTAAGAACAACTGGCAACAGCTCAGTCTCTAATCGAAGGTTGGCGTAATTGCGATAATGGGTGAGAGTGAGTCGCCCAACCCCGGTCAACGGTGACTGTTCACCATTATGCGCGCGTTCTGCCAGTATTCTTACACCCGCATCGGCATTAGTACATATACGGCGGATCCATCTGCTACGTCACGAATTACAGTGGGGGAGGCAGCATCCGCCATAGTAAAGCGCGCAGCATCTCCTTCAATCTGACGCAATATGTCTAGAAGATAACGGGAGTTAAATCCAATCTCCAGTTGTCCCGCATCATAGTTAGCTTCAACTTCTTCAACTGCACTGCCCGCTTCCGGACTGGAAGCCGACAAAGTGACCACTCCCTTTTCTACATTCAGTTTAATCGATCTAGATTTTTCCGCACTAATAGCAGAGACCCTATCAACCGCATCGTAGAAGGACCTTCGGTCAGCCTCTAGAACCTTATCATTACCAATCGGAATGACCCGCTCATAATCTGGAAATGTGCCATCAATTAATTTTGAAGTTAAAACAACGCTTCCAACAGAGAATTGGATTTTCGCGTCGGAAAGATGCAAAGACACATCATCCTGGCTTTCATCAATAAGCTTGCGAAGCTCAGTGACAGCTTTGCGCGGAACAATTATGCCTGGAATATTGTCGGCACCATCAGGTAACGGTAGCTCAACGCGCGCGAGACGATGCCCATCCGTCGCCACTGCCCGCAAGACCCGCACCCCTTCGCTATCCCCAGCATGGAGATAAATACCATTCAGATAATATCTGGTTTCTTCCGTAGAAATCGCAAAACTTGTGCGATCTATTAGAGCTCTGAGATCTGCTGCAGAAAGCACGAAACTATGACTAAAGTCCCCCGCTGCCATAGCAGGAAAATCTTCAACCGGCAAAATGGATAGGGCAAACCTAGAGCGACCGGAAGTCAAAGTTAATTGGGCATCGTCACCATCGATAGCCACTTCAATCTGCGCACCATCCGGCAATTTACGGACAATGTCATAAAGTGTATGCACGGGCGCCGTCGTTGTTCCTGGTTGTGACACATCAGTCCGCGTGGTTTCTACAATCTCAATGTCCATATCGGTTGCATTGAGACTGAGGTCAGCCTTTCCTGCCTCGAGCCTAACATTGGATAGAATTGGAATAGTATTACGGCGCTCTACTACACTTTGGACGTGCCCCAGTGACTTAAGTAGCGCCGCGCGCTCAATAATCAGTTTCATAGCAGCGATATCAAATCTCTATAAGAACAGCGACTAACACCTGTCGGGCGAGACTAAATTAAATTCGCGCCCTCTATTCAACCCCTGACCGACTATGTCTTAGAAAAGTCAGGTGCGTAAGACACCTCGATTAGCGGTCAGACAAAGCAGTATATCACAGGACCGCAAACCGGATAGAAAAAACCTCTCGACCAAAACCTTCATATTCGGTTTGGATTGTCCCTGGGCTCCAGCACTTCCCAAAATAAGCATTTAGAGCAGCAGACCGAGACAACCCCTAACTTTCGAGCATACGCGTCAAAAGCTCAACATCCTCAGCAAAACCACTATCGAGCTTGCTAAGCTCTTCAACCTTCTTTACTGCATGCATAACCGTGGTGTGATCTCGCCCGCCAAAAGAGCGGCCAATTTCAGGTAGAGACCGGGTCGTGAGTTGCTTCGCCAAATACATGGCGACCTGACGAGGCCTAGCTACAGAGCGTGCCCGACGAGCAGAACTCATATCAGACACTCGGATTTGAAAATATTCTGCAACCCGTTTTTGTATTTCCTCAATGGTAATGCGGCGATCACAAGATCGAAGCAGGTCGTGCAAAAGACCTTGTGCAGTCTCCAGAGTCACTTCTGCTCCAACAAGCTGCGCATGGGCAATAAGACGGGTTAGCGCTCCTTCTAATTCGCGAACATTCGACGCTATCTTGTGAGAGAGAAATTCCTTTACCTTCGGCGGAACATCAAAACCCATCTGCTCAGCTTTGGCGTCTATGATACCGAGGCGTAACTCGAATGTAGTGGGATGCAGGTCAGCTACTAGCCCACTTGAAAGACGAGACCGCAGCCGATCGCCTATTTTTTCGAGATCCGAAGGTGACTTATCAGCCGATAATACAATTTGACGCCCCTGGTCCACCAGAGCGTTAAAAGTGTGGAAGAACTCTTCTTGAGTTGAGTCCTTACCCGATATGAACTGCACATCGTCAATCATCAGAACATCGACAGAACGAAACTGTTCCTTGAAAGAGACCGTATCATGGTCTCGCAAAGCCCGAACAAAACTGTACATAAATTTTTCTGCCGAGAGATACACTACTTTTCGTTGAGGCGAGCGCTCGCGTATCTGCCAAGCTATTGCGTGCATCAAATGAGTCTTGCCAAGCCCCACACCGCCATACAAAAACAGTGGATTGAAACTAACGTGATCGCTTTCCGCAACGCGCCGGGCGGCCGCATAGGCAAATTCATTAGGTTTGCCAACAACAAAGTTTTCAAATGTGTAGCGCACGTCAAGAGGCGCAGACAACCCGTCGGCCACTGGTGAAGTCAGGTCCGGTGAACTTTGGCTATCGGTTTCCGGCAACACCGTGCGGGGCCTACGATCTTCTTTCCACACCCCTATCTTTTTCCCCGGTGTTGACGCGGTCGACCTGTCAACACTGACCGTTAGCTTTTCAACGGAGGGGTTTTCACCCTTCCAAAAGGAACGTATTCGTTCTGAGTAATGGGTTAAAACCCAGTCCCGCATAAAACGGGTGGGTACCGACAAGTGTGCCTCGCCGTCCCGTACCCCTCCGAAAGCAAGAGGGTTGACCCAGCTATTGTAAACCGAGTCCCCGAGTTCTTTTCTTAGACGGGTTTTAACCCGCTCCCACTCGGCTACTGTAGTCGGTCCATCATCCCCTATACTCAACTCTCTAATTCCCTCGTTGCCCAAACACCAAAGAGTGCCATTTTCTATCTGCACACGGCCAATAAAGTCTCGTAATACAGCAGTGGGCGTTGGTGCGTTTTTACCCCTTCTTTCAACCCTCGCCGACAAATAGAGGTCGCCGATTAATGCTGCTTCCCCTAATGCCAACCAAGGCTGTCTTAACAATTCAAACTTAGCAATAAATAAATAGGAAACAAGCTCAAATAACGGTTAAGACAAAAAAAACAACAAATATAAACTATTGTACACTTTTACTTAATTTATAGGAACACGCCGCGGCTCGATTACTTGCACGGGCCGCCCATAAAAACAGATAGAGGATCGGATAACAACGTTTACCAGAGTAGTCACAATTAGACCAAGATTTCAACGGCCTCGACCGTGAAACAACCTAATTATTTTATTTTTTTCTATTTCGTCCACCGGACGGGCGGAAACTCGCAGACTCAGGCAGCCATCCGATTTATACGCGCATTTAAACGAGACAATTTTCGCGCGATAGTGTTCTTATGAAGGATTCCCTTGGTCCCACCGCGCATTATTTCCGGCATAGCTTTTCTAAATGCGTCCGCTGCAGCAGCCCTATCGCCCGAGTCGATCGCAACTTCCACATTTCTGATAAACGTACGGATTCTGCCACGGCGAGCCTGGTTGATTCTGGAACGCCTTTCGTTTCGCCGAATTCTTGTTTTGGCAGATTTATGCTGAGCCATCGATTACAGACAAAAAAATTACACTAGGGCGGCGGCTTATAATGAAGAGACTCGGCCGCGTCAACCCATTGTCATTCCTGGCATCACATATAAGAAGTAAATTCCTTATCGAATTATCTGTGCTTAAACGCCGGTTGCCTCTTTTCGATAAAAGCCTGCATACCCTCTTTTTGATCATCTAATGCGAATGCAGCATGAAATAGCCGACGCTCGAATCGAATTCCTTCCGCAAGTGTTGTTTCGAATGATCGATTAACTGCTTCCTTAGCCATTAGAATTGTGGGTAGAGACATTTTAGCTATGCTCTCAGCCAGTTTTATCGCTTCGGTACGAAGCTCATTAAAGTGCACAATCCTACTAACCAACCCTACACTTTCTGCTTCTTTTGCATCCATTTGGCGACCGGTAAGAACCATATCCATTGCCTTTGCCTTACCCACCGCTCGAGCAAGTCTTTGGGTGCCACCCGATCCCGGAATAATTCCTAACGTAATTTCGGGTTGCCCAAATCTAGCCGTATCCGAAGCAATAATGATGTCGCACATCATTGCAATTTCACACCCACCCCCAAGAGCATAGCCCGATACCGCAGCAATAATGGGTTTCCGGCAAGTTGTGATTCGCTCCCAGTCTTGAGTTATAAAATCTCGTACATAGGCGTCCACGAAGCTTAACTCTGCCATCTCTTTAATATCGGCACCGGCTGCAAACGCTTTTTCACTTCCCGTCAAAACCACAGCACGGACGGACTGGTCTGCTTCAAAACTTTCTAATGCTTCGCCTAAATCTCTAATCAGTCCCGTTGACAAGGCGTTGAGAGCCTCAGGTCGGTTGAATGTAATAACACCGACATGTCCTTCTGTTTCTACCAAAATATTTTCGTACGCCATTATACGCTCCATGAAAAACAAGTTTATTGTGATATTAGATTTAACCAATCATTATCGTGGTGAAATAAAGAACTTAACATTCACACCGTCCAGCGCCGGTTCAATTTCGAGTGACAGCTTTTCACCTTCCCGCAAGAACAATGCCTTTGAGACTCTACTCCAACCAAGCTGCGGGAGCGTTGTGTTGTAGAAGGTGAAAACATCCGCCTCCTTAAGATTTCCATTGGCAGATGCCTGCACAATGCGGCCTTGGGGTGTGTCAAACAAAACGGTGTCTTCAGACACCTGGGTAAGACCTTTCATAAGCGGCAGGTCGTCAAACCCCGCCACAAACGCAGATCCATCTGCGGGAATTACACTACCCGTCACCTGGGCAGATAGGCTGCTAAATACCAAGAAAGATAGGGATACAAGAAAAGTTGCGGCAAGAAATTTTAGCATACTAATCATACTTACATCCTAGCGCTGACATTCGGAGCAGTAAAATGTTGACCGGCCTGATTGTACAATACGTTTTATGCGTACCCCCTTAGCGATGCAGGTGTCACGCAAGCACTCTTCTCCCTCACGGTCATAGACGTGAAATTGATGTTGAAAATAGCCTAGTTCGCCTGACGGTTGAATGTGGTCCCGCAACGTCGACCCCCCGGCCAAGATTGCCTCGTGGAGAATTTTCTTGATTGCGGGCACCAAACGTTTTGCCCGAAGACCAGGGACTGAAAGCGAACGACGCCGAGGAGAAATCCCCGCCCAGTGCAGGCTCTCGCATACATAAATATTACCAAGGCCAGCAATCAACTTCTGATCCATTAAGGCGCTTTTGATGTTAGTAGACCGCCCACGGAGTGATTGGGACAAAACCTCAGGGGTAAACCCCCGATCAAGCGGATCGGGGCCAAGGTCCCGCAGTAACCTGTGCCCCGCTAACTCTTGGTCGGTGGTGAAAGTCAAAAGACCAAAACGACGCGGATCATTGAACATAATCGTCGTGGCTTCATTTGTGGTCAGCACAATGTGATCGTGACGTCCCGGACTAACCTTCTCGCTAGAAATCACCATGCGCCCCGACATTCCAAGGTGAGCCAAAATCACGTGACCGTCGTCTAGGTACATGAGTATGTATTTTGCTTTCCTTGTCACACGTGTAACCTTGCGTCCCTGCATGACCGAAGCCAAACCCTTTGGAAATGGTATACGCATACCGGATCGTCTCACGTCCACCCGCTCTATCCGGCGGCCCTCAAGGCAACTAGCGAGGCCGCGGCAAACCGTCTCTACTTCGGGCAATTCAGGCATTAATGTAGACTGCGACAGTCAGGTTAACATGTCGAGGGAAATACCGTGGACACATACATCCCTTATTTTCAATGCTTTCGGATGGCCTTGACTGCACCGTTCGTCTATTGTCCCGATTGCGATGGACAATCAAGCCTACAAAATAGAAAGTGATGGTACGCAGCGCACCCACTTCGGTTTTCAATATGTTGATAAAACCGAGAAAGGTCAGCTAGTCCGCGATTTATTCAACGCCGTCGCACCCCAATATGACCTTATGAACGACATAATGAGTGGGGGGATCCATCGCCTATGGAAGGAAGCCGTTTTAGACTGGCTGCTTCCCCGTCCTGGCATGTCCCTATTGGATGTAGCTGGCGGCACCGGTGATATAACGTTTCGTTTCATAGATAGGATAACAAAAAAACTTTCCATTAATGGTAAAATCGATAAACCGGTCACGATCTGTGATGTCAGCACAGAAATGGTTGCGGTTGGACGCGATCGAGCACTAGATCGAGGCATTATCGGGGATCTTTTTTGGATATGCGGAAATGCCGAAGACCTACCCTTTGACGACTGTAAATTTGATGCGGTTACTTTTGTCTTTGGACTGCGCAATGTGACCTATCCTGAGCGAGCTCTGAGAGAGTGTCGACGAGTTCTTAAGCCTGGCGGACATTTTATTTGTCTAGAGTTCAGCCATGTTTTCTTGCCTCTTCTGGATCGCTTGTACAGCGCATATTCATTTGGTGTGGTCCCGTGGCTAGGAGAAGTGGTGGCTGGAAACCGCGACGCTTATCAATATCTAGTTGAAAGCATCAAGAGGTTTCCCCCTCAGGACAAACTGGCCTGGTTAATGAGTCAAGCTAACTTTAGCCAAGTGCGCGTACGCAACTTGTCTGGAGGCATAGCTGCTATCCATTCTGGTTGGCGGATTTGACACCGGCGGTAAGCAATGCTTCGAACCCTTCGCAATCTCTTTCGTCTGGTAGTAATCGCCCGCACACTTGCTCGGCATGACGCTCTTTTCATCTTTAATGCGCATCCCGTTGGTAACGTTGTTATTAAGGTTGCAAACTTCATTTGGAGACGACGACAAAAGTCATCGAGGAGGCCAGGTGAGCGCTTAGCTAAGGCACTCACTGAACTCGGACCATCCTTCATTAAGCTGGGACAGGCGATTTCTACCCGTCCAGATTTACTAGGTGACGCCCTCACCACCGATTTGTCTCAACTGCAGGATCGTTTGCCAGCATTTCCGTTTTCTGAAGTGAAGGCCTCCATAGAGAAGGATTTTGAGAGGCCCCTCAAAAAGGTTTTTCGTTCTATTGATAGACAAGCCGTTGCCGCAGCTTCGATTGCACAAGTTCACTTCGCAGTAACAACTGAGGGTCAGGAGGCGGCTGTTAAGGTATTACGCCCCGGAATTAAGGAGGCCTTTGCCAAAGACCTCGACCTTTTCTACTGGCTAGCCGAATTAGTGAACCTTACTCAACCAAAGATACGACGCCTCAGGCCACTTGATGTCGTGCGCAAACTTGAAGAAACGGTGCTAACAGAAATGGACCTTCGCTTCGAGGCGGCTGCAGCTGAAGAATTAGCCGAGAATTTTTCTGATGATTTGGATTTTGTTGTACCTGCCGTTGATTGGCAGAGAACTACAGAGCACGTGTTGACTCTGGAGAGGATGTCAGGACACCGCATAGATACAGCAAAAGACCTAGCCGAAATGGGCTTAGACCCCACTCTTATAGTGAGGTTGGCTGCAGAGATATTTTTTAAGATGGTTTTTCGTGATGGATTCTTTCACGCTGATATGCATCCGGGCAATCTTTTCATAACCAAAGACGGAAAAATTATCGCGATGGATTTTGGCATTATGGGTCGAGTTGACCGCACCACACGCAAGATTCTTGGAGAGATGCTTTTAGGGTTTGTCACGCGGGACTACAATAAGGTTGCGGAAGTTCATATTCGAGCCGGATACGTACCAACTCACAAGTCCATCGAGGCATTCGCTCAGGCCTGTCGGTCAATTGCCGAACCTATTCTGGGTAGGCCCATGAACGAGATTTCTCTGGCCCGTCTGTTGGGTCAACTGTTCCAAATCACCGAAAAATTTGAAATGGAAATTCAGCCTCAGCTTCTCCTGCTGCAAAAAAGCATGCTGCTAACGGAAGGGGTAGGGAGAAAGCTAGCACCGGACGTCAATATGTGGGAACTAGCTCGGCCAATGATAGAAAACTGGATGCGGTCAGAATTAGGACCCGAAGCGAAGGTTCGCGATATTCTGTCAGATGCGGCAGCCTCCTTAGAAAAATTGCCGCATATGGTCGATAAGTTAGGGTCAGCAGCAGAACAGATTCGGGGTGCTGGGCTAAAACTCCACCCAAAAACCGCGGAAACACTTGCCGGAAAACGGCCAAGTCGACATTGGGCCGCATGGACACCGTGGGTCTTAGTTGCTATGGCAATTGCTGTGGTCGCCTTTAATTAATCGAATTTCTTCGTCGACAAACGAGGGTTAGGGATTTCGAGGTGCTAAGGTAGAATCAGATAGGGCACTAGTAACATTGGAACAATAGAATGTTAGACGGCAAACAAATACTTTTAATAGTCACCGGCGGAATAGCAGCCATAAAAGTACCGGACCTCATCCGTCGAGCGCGAGAACAAGGCGCTTCGGTGCGATGCATTCTAACAGATAGCGCCAAGCAATTTGTTACACCACTCACTCTAGCATCATTAACAGAGGATAAAGTCTACCAAGATTTGTTCTCGCTTACAGAAGAAAGTGAAATGGGGCACATCCGTTTGTCGCGGGAAGCAGATATTTTGCTGGTGGCACCGGCCACTGCAAACTTCTTGGCTAAGATGACCTCTGGCATAGCCGACGACCTTGCAACGACGGCTATTCTTGCAACTGATAAACCGGTAATGGTTGCGCCCGCGATGAACGTTATGATGTGGACACATCCAGCCACAACAACAAATCTGGAGACCTTGAAGGAACGTAAGGTAAAAATAATTGGGCCGGGCACTGGAGATCTTGCTTGCGGCGAGACCGGAGACGGCCGCATGGCCGAGGTGGCAGATATAATAGCCGCCTTGACTAGATTTTTTGAGGGGCATAGCGGACAGAAGCCCTTGACAGGCTGTAAAGTTCTCATCACCAGCGGCCCCACTAACGAACCCATAGATCCAATTCGCTACATCACAAATCGTTCATCTGGAAAGCAAGGCTATGCAATTGCGGAAGTTTTTTCTGAAAAAGGCGCCAGTGTGACCTTAGTCAGTGGGCCGACTAAACAGCATGTACCCGATGACGTTGACGTGGTCTGGGTGGAAACCGCAGACCAGATGATGGATGCGTGCAAAGCTGCAAGACCAGTCGACATAGCGGTGTGCACAGCTGCAGTCGCAGATTGGACACCTTCAGTCCCGGCACCTCGTAAAATCAAGAAGAAAAATTCGAAGAAACTTGCTTTAGAGCTAATCGAGACCGAAGACATCCTTGAGACTCTTTCGCGCAATGGTCCAGAGAGGCCGAATTTAGTAATAGGTTTTGCGGCTGAAACTGAAAACATAATCGCCAATGGTAGGAATAAGCTCAAGAAAAAGAATTGCGACTGGATCTTTGCTAACGACGTCTCAGGACCGATGGGCGCTATGGGAAGTGAAACCAATGAAGTTCACTTGATAACCAGAAGGGGTACAGAAAGTTGGCCGGTAATGAGTAAACGTGCAGTGGCTGAACGTCTGGTTGATCAGGTAGTCAAATTCTCTGAGGATAAGCCGTGAATAAAACTACAAATGTGAATATCCGGCGGCTGCCAGGTGGAGATGGCTTACCTATACCGACATATAAGTCGGACCTAGCAGCCGGCTTGGACTTGTCTGCTGCTATAAGTGAGGATGTGACGCTGGCTCCGGGTGCCATTGTGATGATCCCAGTCGGATTTGCGATTGCACTACCCGCAGGCTTCGAAGCACAGGTTCGGCCGCGTTCGGGTCTTGCAGCGAAATACGGTGTGACGGTTTGCAATACTCCCGGCACGATTGATGCAGACTATCGGGGAGAAGTTCGCGTGATTTTGATAAACCACAGCGATGCACCATTTACTGTAAGCCGGGGAACACGTATAGCGCAGATGGTGATTGCCCCTGTCACTAAAGCAATTCTTACTGAAGTTGATGATCTTCCAGAAACAACTAGGGGTTCTGGCGGATTTGGCTCTACCGGAACAACTTAACTTAACTTAACTTAACTAAAATCAACAGAAGATGAATTTAAGCGAAGAACAGATACAGCGCTATGCCCGACATATCTTGCTAAAGGAGGTTGGCGGAGAAGGTCAGGCAAAACTCCTTAACGCCAAGGTACTCGTGGTTGGCGCCGGTGGACTTGGATCTCCCTTGATTCTCTACCTTGCCGCCGCTGGTGTAGGCACTATTGGTGTTGTAGATCATGACGTAGTGGAACTTTCTAACTTGCAACGCCAAATCCTCCACACCAATTCCCGGCTAAAAGTACCCAAGGTCCAGAGCGCAGTTATAGCAATTGAGGACATTAATCCCGACGTGACGGTCATACCGCATCAACATAAGCTTACCGAAGAAAACGCCGTAGAGTTGATTTCTAGCTATGATCTTGTTGCTGACGGCTGCGATAATTTTGCTACCCGTTTTATCGTTAATGACGCGTGTTATGCGGCAAAACGCACTTTGGTGTCGGCAGCCGTTCTAAGATTCGATGGGCAGCTAGCTACTTTCAGGCCTCACGAGGGTGGGCCTTGTTATCGTTGTTTGTTTCCCACACCACCCCCAACAGGAGAGGTTCCAACATGTGCCGAGGCCGGAATTCTTGGAGCCGTTGCAGGCACGATGGGTGCACTTCAAGCAACAGAAATCCTGAAGGAAATCCTCGGAATTGGCCGATCTATGGCAGGTCGGTTGACAATCTATGACGCCTTAGAGGGAATAATAAGAACAGTTAAGGTTTCGCCCGACCCCGCGTGTGCCCTGTGTTCGCCCGACCCAGTTTTTTGACTCCCAAGGCAGGTACCCTGGCCAATCAAACACCTAGCCGATATTCTTCCAAGGGAAATATCATCCCTATTTTTCGAAAGTGACATTAACGCGGCGATTCTTGGGTTCCCGCGTGCCATCTGGCTGCTTGACCAACGGACGCTCCTCACCATAGGCCTCTACGAACATCGACTGCGGGGAGGTTCCCTGATTTATTAAAGCATCATGAACCTCTTGGGCACGCATTTTAGATAACTTCATATTGTAGTCTCTAGAACCAGCGGAATCAGCATGCCCAACCAAGACAACTACTGTCGGTCTATACCCGGCAATAGCGCTGGATATCGCGTTTATCACGACCCTACCCGGTTCATCCAATTTATAGCTATCAAAACCAAAAAGGACTTGGAACTCGGGCGGTGATTGCGGAATAGAACGCATTGAGACCCTAGCTGGCCTCTGACTTTGCGCATCAACGTCAGGACTCGCGCCATTAGCAGCTACTATGGGTCGAGCTCCTTCGAGCATCCGCAGCGCACTGTTAAACATATTGCGGCATGCGGAAATGTGATCAGGCTGCATGTCCTCTTCTTGCTCCTGCATCCAGCAGTCGTATGCTGTTTGTGCCGTAGAGGCCATTGCCGGCATTGATTCGTGTACCTGCTCGTTCAAGACTGCTACTAGCCGTATTCTTGCTTCACTGAGTTCTTGCAATGCATGAGTTGGTATAGCTCGAGCCGACGTGGATTCGGGCCCAATAGTTTCTCCGGCAGCAACTCGGCGCGCCCGTTGTACGAATTTTATTGTATCAGGCCAGTCCCCTTCTGCCCGCTCGCTAGCGGCCAAGTTTACATAGTCATTTTGAAGTGCCTTGTGAAACTTTCCACCTTGATTGGGAAGATTTCGAACCCCTTCAACATCTAGATTACCGCAGCCCGCAAGCATCCAGGCGGCCGCAATCAAGAGACATGTCCTTATAACCATGAACGCTCACTCCTTTCTGCGGGACCAGCACGCCCCCCCCCGCAAGCGTAACCTGAGGGCTGGGAGACCCGGAAAAACTCGCTCCATATAGCGATTCTTACTCGATACTTACTTAATATTCTCTTTATCGCTGCACCAACAACAAGACAAGAACCCTTTGCTAGAGCAGTATTTCTTTCTATATGTGTTGATTATGACCGACTTAGGCACATCCAACTCCCAAACCACCACCTCTCCGAGAGGCAAAACTAATTTAGTTGGTTGCAGCCAATCTGAATTGACAATGGTAGCTAGGCAGCTCGGGGAGCGGGAATTTCACGCTAAGCAATTATGGCACTGGATATATCATCGCGGCGTCCACGATTTCGATAGCATGACCGACCTGTCTAGGAATTTTAGATCAACATTAGAAGACGGCTATGCGTTGAGGCGGCCCTTAGTAACGCGAGAGCAGACTTCGAATGATGGCACTCGTAAATGGTTGATTCGATTTGAAGATGGCCAAGAAGCAGAAGCGGTATTTATTCCTGAAGATAATCGTGGAACGGTTTGTATATCGTCACAAGTGGGGTGCACGCTGAACTGCCGCTTCTGTCACACCGGCACGCAGCGGTTGGTGCGTAACTTGAGTTCCAGCGAGATGGTTGGTCAGTTCATGCTAGCAAGGGATTCCTATGGGGAATGGCCTACACCAAAGACGGCGCGCCGTAGACTCAGCAATATTGTTCTGATGGGAATGGGAGAACCTTTGTACAACTTCGATGCGGTCTCTGAGGCAATAAGTATTCTAACCGCCGGAAATGGTATAGCCATCAGTAAGCGCCGCATCACCTTGTCAACCGCGGGTGTGGTTCCTGATATCCGCCGATGCGGAGAAGTCTTGGGAATAAATCTAGCCGTTTCCCTTCACTCCGCTGATGACGACATACGCACAGCTATCATGCCAATTAACAAGAAGCACCCTTTAAAGGATTTGATGGCAGCCTGCCGCGATTATCCTGGTATCTCTAATGCTCGACGTATAACTTTTGAATACGTCATGCTTAAAGATGTTAACGACTCACCGGCTGATGCCCGTGCTCTTGTCAGGCTTCTCAGGGAGATCCCATCCAAGATAAACATCATCCCTTTTAATCCTTGGCCCGGAGCACCTTACGAAGCGTCTTCGATGGAGGCAATGATCCGATTCCGGACAATTCTTACAGATAAGGGGCTCACGGCGCCGATTCGTGCACCTAGGGGACAGGACATTCTAGCTGCGTGTGGTCAACTGAGAACGGACAGCAAGCGGATAAAAAAGCATGGTTAAAAACACCGGATGCACCAACCTCTGTATTGATATAATAATGACCGAAAACCCATTTCTTTTGTGTTGGCCATATGCCTCCATCCTCATTTTGGCAGGCACCACTTGCCCAAGGAGCGCCGGACCCTATACTCCGCCGCTTGACCCTTTATTAAATATGAGGCTTCCAACATGGCCGGTGACATAAAGAAGATAGTACTCGCGTATTCCGGTGGTCTAGACACGTCCGTAATCTTGCGCTGGCTGCAAGAGGAGCGTGGTTGCGAAGTAGTCACTTTTACAGCCGATATTGGACAGAGCGAAGAACTCGGGCCAGCGAAGAAACAGGCTGAGCTGATGGGCATTAAGGAGATCTTCATAGAGGACCTTCGGGAAGAGTTCACAAGGGATTTTGTATTTCCCATGTTTAGAGCTAACACACTGTACGAAGGGGTATACCTCTTGGGCACCGCCATTGCCCGGCCCCTAATCGCCAAAAGACTTGTGGAAATTGCGAAGGAGACTGGTGCAGATGCAATATCGCATGGTGCTACTGGCAAAGGTAACGATCAGGTCCGTTTTGAACTAACTGCATACTCTCTGAATCCGACGATCCAAGTGATCGCGCCTTGGAGAGAATGGTCTATGAACTCACGCAGTATGCTGCTGGGCTACGCTCAAAAACATCAAATTAAGGTGCCTCAAGATAAAGAAGCTGATCCACCATATTCTATGGACGCTAATTTGTTACACATTTCATACGAAGGCAAAACACTGGAAGACCCATGGGAGGAACCAGACCCCTCTATGTTCACCATGACGGTGGCACCGGAAGTGGCTCCTGACAAACCAGAATATGTTGAAATTGACTTCGAGGGAGGTGATGCTGTGGCCATAAACGGACAATCGCTATCGCCGGCCAAGCTATTGGCCAAGCTCAACCAACTGGGAGGTCGAAACGGTATAGGTCGAGTGGATCTAGTTGAAAATAGATACGTCGGAATGAAGTCTCGTGGTGTCTACGAAACCCCTGGAGGTACGATCCTGCTCGCCGCCCATCGAGCAGTAGAAAGCATTACTCTCGATAGAGAGGCCGCGCATCTCAAAGACTCGATGATGCCACGGTACGCGGAGCTCATATATAATGGCTATTGGTTCTCACCAGAGCGCGCGGCACTTCAGGCTGCGATCGACACAACACAAGATTGCGTAGCAGGCACCGCCAGGCTCAAACTTTACAAAGGCAACATAAGCGTAGTGGGCCGCAAATCTCCATGTAGCCTTTACAGCGTGGATCATGCCACTTTTGAGGAGGACGACGTGTACGATCAGAAGGACGCGGAAGGATTCATAAAACTTAATGCCTTGAGATTGCGTCTCGCTGCCATGGCCAAGAAAAACTCTTCATGACTGCCCAAATTGTTACCACTCAATCCGAGGGCATTAAGACAATTCGTATTAACCGCCCGGACAAGAAAAACGCCCTTACCATGGCGATGTATGCCGCTATGGCAGATGCCTTGGCACGGGCGGATGAAGATCCGAAAACCCGAGTCGTTCTAATCACAGGATCAGGGGATAGCTTCACCGCCGGCAACGACCTTAACGATTTCTTGGATAATCCGCCAACGGATCCATCGAGTCCTGTGTTTCGCTTTATGCACGCCATGGCTGACTTTCATAAGCCGGTGGTTGCAGCGGTTAATGGCATTGCAATCGGCATAGGCACAACAATGTTGCTACATTGTGACCTCGCCTATGCGGTTGTTGAGGCCCGTTTTCAGATGCCGTTTGTAAACCTAGGGCTAGTGCCGGAGTTTGCATCGAGTCTCCTACTACCTCGGCTCTTGGGTAATGCAAGGGCGGCAGAGATTTTCATGCTTGGCAATCCCTTTGACGGACAAACTGCAGCGGCTTTGGGACTAATCAACGGAACATTTACGAGCGATAAACTAGAGAGCATGGTCAGAACTAAAGCCGCCGCCCTGGCCACCAAACCGCCGGAAGCACTCCGCCAAACAAAAGCCTTGTTACGAGCCAGTCCAACTGAAATCAAAACCCGGATTGATGTTGAAGCCAAGACCTTTGGTCTGCGGCTGCAGTCACCAGAGCTCAAAGAAGCTATAGCCGCCTTCTTCGAAAAGCGCGCACCGGATTTCAGCCAGTTCGACTGATTCACTTCCGCGAGGATGTTTTAGGTTTTGTGTGGTTATAGTTCTCTCAGATAGAAAGATTGGACCGAGGCGCTGTACTAGACTCTGTGAATAGAGTTGTTTCCTGAACAACATTAAACCTACCCAAGACTCTAGTTCGCTTCCGGTAAAGTTATAAGAAAGCGCAATGCAAATTCGGATAGCTCATCTCCAAGAAATGAGCTGGGTATCGGTGGGCGGGTGACGCTTTGATATTTCTCTGGAGCATTCGGATACGGCATCATTGTGTATATAACTTGAAGCAACGTCCTCATTCCAGTCACCGGAGCCTTGCCCCGGTGAAAACCGTACGTGTTTTCCAAGAACGTTGTTCCTGGCGGTCCTATTACTTCTACGACATTATCTCCGAACACATCGCTGACTTCACCACCGACATGCCGGCCATCACCAACGAAAAAAGGGCCCATTTTGTCAAAAGACAAGTTACGTTTTTCAAAGGCTGGCGCGGCCGTTTGCAACGAATGTGAGCCTTTAACAAACACATGCGGACCATTGTCTGGTCCGACGTCATCAAGATAGATAAATAGCTTACACCACTTAAAATCATTTCTATCTCGATGAAATTTCTGAGCACCAACTTTCTTGTCCTCCTCACGAGGTACAAAGGAGCGCCAGGCTGCAATATCCACAATAGTGCCGGGCATACCAAAAAACTTCTGCACGGTTGACAAAATCTGAGGATTCAAAGCCACATCTAAAACGTGCGGTACGCGCAGCACATCTGACGGTAAGAAGTAAATGACAGAGCCTTCCTTGTCTCCCCACTTAAGGCCGTTAAGATAATGAACTACCTCCGCGATTTTCTCCGCTGACAAAACTGGTGGAAGCATCAGCAACCCTGAATCGTTAAGTGTCTCGAACCAACCAGACGGCACGTCCCCTTGAGTGGGCATCTCCTTCGACAAAGTTTCTTGATGGACCTCAACAACTACCTTGCTAAGTTGCTCGCGAATCCGTGGATCCTGGATGAACTTAAACACCCTCCAAACAAGTTTTGCATACAGCCGATCGAGGGTTTGCTTGTGCGTGGACGGCTCTTCAATCAATTGATCGACCCTCCATCGGGTTCGAGTTTCTCCGGTATGTTCACACCCGTGATTCCATGCTGAGCGCAGCATGCTTTTAAGGTATTGTTCATTAGGCAAGCTATAGTCATGGGACCGACTCCTCCGGGAACTGGTGTAATAGCACCCGCTACCGATACCGCCTCCTCAAAACAAACATCACCAACGATGATACTTTCGCCACCCTTCTCAATGCGGTTAATACCCACATCAAGAACCGTTGCACCGGGCTTGATCCAGTCACCTCGCACCATTTCTTTCTGACCAACCGCAACCACCAATATGTCGGCACGACGACAGTGGTCAGCAAGACCAACAGTGCGGGAATGCGCCATGGTCACTGTGCAGTTCTCCTTCAACAGAAGTTGTGCCATCGGCTTGCCGAACAGTTCAGAACGCCCAACAACAACTGCGTCATGACCATTCAAGTCGTCCACTAATTCTTTTAGCAACAACATGCATCCCTGCGGTGTGCAAGGGACAGGTCCGCGCCCCATGCTAACTAACTGACCGATATTCGTCGGATGCAATCCATCAACGTCCTTAATAGGATCAAGTGTAGCGATAACGGCAGCTTCGTCGATATGCTGGGGTAAGGGAAGCTGAACGAGAATGCCATGCACAGATGGATCATCGTTTAAGCCCTGGAGCAATGTTATGAGTTCTCTTTGGTTAATGTCGGGCGGCAATGCATGTTGAAAGGATTCCATACCCATCTTCAGGGCCACTTTTGCCTTGTTTCGCACATAGACTGTGCTGGCTGGGTCATCACCCACTAGCACCGTGGCAAGCCCCGGAGTGATAGGATGTTGTGACTTAAGATCCTCCACGGCTGCTTTAATGGCGTCCCTTAGACGCCGTGCAGCATCCTTGCCATCTATAATCTCAGCAGTTCCAGACGCTTCAAGCTTAGCTTCTGTCATAATCGTATTACCTCGACATAGAATTGACAAAACGCCCTGGGTTGCCAAATGAATGCATGATCTTGTATCTGCGTCTTTCCTTGAAAAATACTGCGACTATCCGTTCCTGGATATTGAAAGATCAGGATAGTAGCTCGATTACCTACACATCCGTTTTAACTGATGTCTATCAGAGCAGCTACAATCAATTCTTATTCATATCCCATGCCTGCATTAATCATGCAAACCATGACGTCGCGGGAATTTTGCTCCAACACACCTACGCTCAACACTAGACTCTTATCTCTTCTTGTAACCTTCCAAATCCAAAGTAGATACTTGATCTCACAGATAGAGACGGATCTGATACAAAACCTGCCTTAAAAAATAGATTATCAAAAGAAGAATGACCGGTGAAAAATCCATTCCAACACTGATTGGTACCAAGCTCCTTATGCGCCTAAGAGCGGGTTCAGTTACCTGTTGAAAGGCCCCTCCTATCATACGCACAAATTGATTATGGATATTTATTATATTGAAGGCTACGAGCCAACTCACCACGACTGAAATAATGACCGCCCACATGTAAAGGCTGAGTGCCACATCAAGGACGAGTAAGAGGGGAATAATAATAGTGTTCATCGCCAACATCGTTTCTGGGCGCCTTAACCGGCAGCTACCCTAATCGGGGACATACTGACACGCAAGGAAAGACGTCCTGGATTCTAGAAGACATTAATCCAAACATAAAGAGGCCTCAAGAACTCACAGGACGCACATAGGTTTGGCCATCGGGAATGCTAGATTCTTGTGTTTTTCTTTACAGAAACCAAGAAATTATTGAACTGACCAGAGCACCTTGACAGCTCTAGCCTTTGGGCACAGTATCCGCGCCCGCAGCAGCGGGGCCGTAGCTCAGTTGGGAGAGCGCGACGTTCGCAATGTCGAGGTCAGGGGTTCGATTCCCCTCGGCTCCACCATTTTCCGGTATACAATCAAAGATTTATCGCATTTTCGATTTGTTACTCGCTTTAGGATTTAGCCTTAAGACAAGCCAAGATGAAGGTCTTAACTTACGATTTCCATGTCATCCGGCGAGCCTTCTCCATTCGCAGCTTCGCCATATACACGGCAGGAAACGTTGTGTCTCTGCTCGGTATGTGGGTACAACGTTTGACCGTTGGGTGGCTAATTTGGGAAATGACGGAATCAGGGTTGTGGTTGGGTGCTGTTGCCATGGCGGAATTCATCCCAACACTAGTCATCACACCTCTAGGAGGAGTGCTAGCGGATAGGTTTGATCGCCGCAACGTTGCGCTAATCAACCAAAGCATAGCCGCATTACAAGCGGGGGTCCTCTGGCTGCTCACCTTGTATGGATATATTTCACCAGAGTGGATTGTAGCACTAGTTATGATCGGAGGCTCGGCCAATGCACTTAACCAGGCCGCACGCATTACCCTAGTTGTTAACATGGTGCCCAAGAACGTAATGAGCACCGCCATCGCCATCACGTCAGTGAATTTTAACATTGCACGGATTATCGGCCCTGCCATCGCTGGCATTGTTATAGCGTATCTTGGCGCGGCATGGGCCTTTGCCATCAATGCCTTGACATATCTTGCGTTGATCGCAGCTCTAATGGCAATAACTTTGCCACCCACACGCGCTACTTCTCGCCCTCGTCAAAGCTTGCTTATGGACATCGTGGCAGGTGCTCGTCACACCTTCACCCATAAGGCTATAGCAGTGCTAATGCTTTTGACTGCGGCTAATTCGATACTCGCCCGGCCGGTTGTGGAATTGCTACCAGGTTTTGTTGGGGCAGTGTTCAACGGTGGACCGGGTCAATTAGCCATACTTACCGCTAGCATGGGCGTTGGTGCTATAATAGCGGGCCTTTGGCTTGCCCAAAGAGGAACCACCAAAGGGCTAACCACGATCGTCATTTATTCTATAATAGCGAATGGTTTTCTTGTCTTAGCATTCGCCTCAACCGGTATACTTTGGCTTGGTGCCTTTTTCCTAATGATCTCGGGTATGGTACAAGCCTGCAGCGGCACCGGTATGCAAACCCTACTCCAAGCTCAGGTCGAAGATCGAATGCGTGGTCGAGTTATGAGCGCATGGCTTGTAATCGGTCGAGGTGGGCCCGCTCTCGGTGCTCTTGTCATGGGTTGGATTGCAGAGACTTTAGGGTTTGGGCTTCCGTTGCAAATAGGTGGAGTTGTATGCGCGGTAGTAGCTTTGTACATGTTGCGGAGAAGATCATGGTTGAAACGGAGTCTGGAGTCCTGACACCACCCCATAACGGCTCACAAATAGTTCATACCTAACTCCACTCGTTATCACCTAACAACCACATCCGTGAATTCCCCATTGACGTTCAGTTAAGTTGCAACCAAAACCCGTATACAAATGTCACTATATTTTTATAACTTTTCCGCCGTTAAGCGCGCCTTTAGCGTTCGCAACTTTGCCATTTACACGGTCGGCTCCGCAATCTCCACAACGGGCATGTGGATGCAACGCCTAGCTATCGGCTGGCTAACCTGGGATCTAACGGAATCGGGCACCTGGCTTGGAATAGTTGCGGTTGCGGAAGCGATCGCTGTACTTCTAGTTACTCCAGTCGGTGGCGTGATTGCAGACCGCGTGGACCGACGTATGATTTCGATTTTGGCTCAGAGTTTTGCCTGTTTCATAGCTTGTGTGTTCTCCAGCCTGATATGGCTTGGATCAATCACTCCCGAACTTGTTATCTTACTTGTATTTTTGGGGGGCATAGCTGGTGCACTTAATCAAGCCGCCCGAATCACCTTAGTAACTAATATGGTGCCAAGAGAGCTAATGAGCACCGCCATCGCAACCACCTCTGTTATCTTCAATATGTCACGCGTTGCTGGACCTGCCGTGGCTGGCCTTCTTATTGCTAACGTTGGAATAGTCTGGGTCTTCGTAATAAACGCGGTCTCCTATCTAATATTTTTAGTCTCGCTTCTACGCTTAGATATGCCCCGGCCTGCACGAGTCAAGCTGCCCCACCAACACTTCCTCGCAGATTTTTTTGAAGGCTGCAGATATACATTTACGTCTCGGGCCTTAACAGTGATGATTTTCTTGACCGCAATAAACGCTTTGTTTTCTCGGCCTATCACTGAGCTGTTACCCGGCTTCATCGGAAGTGTGTTTTCCGGTGGACCTGGCCAATTAGCCACTCTTACATCCTGCCTGGGAATAGGTGCTATTGCAGCTGGTCTTTGGTTAGCACAGCGAGGCACGTTGCGTGGGTTAACAACGGTAGTTTTTTCTGCTGTCGCGGTAAATGGATTAGCAATTTTTATTTTTTCCGGAACCGACCTATTCATCGTTGCTATGGCCGCCCTGTTAGTGTCCGGCTTCGTACAAGGTTGCAGCGGGACAGGCACACAAACACTTTTGCAAGCCACGACAGAAGACCGTATGCGTGGCCGAGTCATCAGTTTGTGGCTGGTTATTGGCTGGGGAGGGCCCGCATTAGGAGCATTAGCTATGGGAGTACTTGCAGAAACTTTAAGTTTCGGGACACCACTCATGATTGGCGGTTTGATAACTGCCGCAGCAACCTTATGGGTAATGCCCCAAAGACGAGCTACTCAGAGCCTAATGGAACAAACCGCCCGCGCCAAGTCAGCGGTTGGCACTGGAAGCTAAATTCCCGTGGAGCACAAAATGTTTTTCCGAGTGCTTTTCAACAAGAGAAGGTCAGTGGGGACGAGTACCACATATGGTAGTGCGATGCATGTGCCGAATGTGCGTTGAACTGTAGGTAGTAGCATGATGCATGAGACAGCGATTATCCCAGAGAACCAAATCTAATGGTTTCCAATTGTGGCAATAAATAACGGCCGCGTCTGTTGCGTAGGAGAATAGCTCCGCTAAAAGAACGTCGCTTTCTTCAACTGTCATACCCTCGATAGAAACGGTGAATCCCGGATTAACATAGAGTGCCTTGCGACCCGTCTCCGGATGTGTGCGCACTACGGGATGGATTGCGCCGGTGAGCTGGGCCTCCTGTTCATTAGTAAGAGGTGTCCGAGCACTACCGATATTATTTTGAATCTGAGAATAATTGAAGCGGTGGAGCGCCCTAAGGTTTGCGATGTTATCTTTCAGTTCTTGAGGAAGATTATTATAGGCGGCATATTGAGAGGCGAATAGAGTATCACCACCTTCCGGCGGCACTTCCAGTCCGTAGAGCATAGAAGCCATTGGCGGGAGATCCTCGTAGGAAACATCGGTGTGCCAGTACCGCCCAGCATCTTCAATGCCCATCGGCCTGCCGTTTTCTTTTTTATTGGATATCACCAGAATCATTGGATGGTCTGGCAACAGATACTGATGCAGGATATGGCCCTTAGGTGTACCAAAACGCCCAGTCAAAGCAATATGGTTTTCGGGCGTCAGCTGTTGGTCACGAATGACGATGAAGCTATGATCTAGGAACGCCTGATGAACGCGATCAAAATCGCTATCTTCGATCTCACCGTTAGCGTTGAACCCAACGATCTCAGCGCCTGCGATCGAGGAGAGAGGGTTGATACGAAAAGTTTGAGCGGACATACACCACTTCCTAAACACCGATGTGGACAACAATACGCATCATTATAGAACAAAGTATTGTTGGGTCGCATCAAAGAACCATTGGCAATTCAACGACAAGCTAGCACACCCACTACCACACCATCGTGAACAACGCGCGGCGCTTAATTATCTAAACAACTTGCCACTTAACGCAGCCTAGGGCTTAAGGCGGCCCGCATCCAATCCCCTAAAACATTAACAGAAAGTGCTAGTAAAACCAGAGTCAAAGAGGGGAATAGTATGATCCACCATTCCCCCGAAAATAAGTAGTCATTACCAACACGAATTAGGGTACCGAGGGACGGTGTAGTGGCCGGCATGCCAACACCCAGAAAACTAAGAGTTGCCTCGGCGATGACAGCTAAAGCTAAGCCAAGGGCGGCTAAAACTAATACAGGGGTAATGACGTTGGGCACGATGTGGCGCAGGACTATGGCAGCGGGCGCAACACCGATTACCCTTGCCGCCGCAACATACCCAGCCACCCTCTCCCTGAGCGTCGCAGAGCGCACCACCCGCGCATATTGTGGCCAGTCAGCAATGCCTATGGAAAAAATAAGAACATAGAGAACGATGTCTTCATGAACTGCCGACGGCAAGGCTGCTCGGGCAAAACCATCAATCATTAGAGCAATCAAAATAGCCGGCACGGTCAACTGTACGTCAGCAGCTCGCATTAACAGTGCTTCTGTCCAGCCTCCGGCGTACCCCGCTAATAGACCTATAGAGACACCCACTATAACCGAAAGTGTTACCGCACCCATTCCCACTATAAGAGAAACTCTGGTGCCATATAGGATGGCTGAAAAGAGGTCACGACCCTGGTCGTCAGTCCCAAGAACATGACTCAACTGCCCTCCCTCCATCCATACCGGCGGATAGAAGGAGTTCATCAAATTCAAAGATGCAGGATCGAAAGGATTCTGTGGTGCAATCCAGACCGCAAGAACCGCTCCAAATAGTAACAAAATCAACACACCAACGGATACAACTGCCATAGGATCGTGACAAAAATTATACCAAAGGAATGAGCCACGCCTTTTAGGTACATTCCCGGTCATGAGAGCCCCCCGGAGCCGACGGCTCTGAGGCGCGGATCAACAAGGTAATAGAGGACATCTATAACCAGACTAATAAACACAAATACAAAAGCTACCATTACAAGATAAGCAGCCATTACTGGGATATCAGCAAAGCTTACGGCCTGGATGAACAGAAGCCCAATACCGGGCCATTGGAAGACTGTCTCCGTAACAATTGAGAACGCTATAAGTTCGCCCAGCTTCAGCCCGATGATAGTAATCACCGGCAGCAGCGTACTCCTTAAAGCATATTTATAGTTCACTAGAGTACGGGAAATACCCATGGCTCTGGCGGTACGAATGTGATCAGACTCCAGCACCTCAATCATCTCGGCCCGCACAAGACGCTGAATGAAAGTCATTTGGAACAGACCTAAAGTTAAGGCAGGAAGAATTAAGGCCTTGAGACCAGCTAGCGTCAGAATACCGGTAGTCCACCAACCGATTTCTACTGTCTCACCCCGACCAAAGGATGGCAACCAGCCAAGACTGACGGAAAAAAGATAGATCAAGCCAATGCCGATAACAAAGGTCGGAAGAGATACACCCACCAGAGAAGCAGTCAGTAAAAGGCGACTCAGCCAAGAATTTCTGCGTATTGCCGTGAAAATTCCTAGGGGAATACCCATAATATTGGCAAGCAGAGCCGATACCAACACAAGCTCGAGAGTGGCAGGCAAGCGTTGGATGATCAACTCCTCAACAGGACGCTGCATACGGTAGGAAATGCCGAAATCACCCCGCACCGCATTGCCTATGAAACGACCAAACTGAACGATGAAAGGATCATCCAACCCTAGCCGACTACGAAGTTCCTGGCGGTCCTGGAAGGACGCTTCCTGGCCGACCATATTGTTGACCGGATCCCCAACATAATTGAAAAGAAGAAACGCAATCAGGGACATTAAGGCCATCACGGCTAAAGCCTGGAGCAATCGGCGGATAATATAGAAAAACATTTATTCGGATATAATCCGCGCCAATCGGAACTGGGGCTGATTATCCGCCTGAATAGGAAGATCCAGCCAAGATTTCATCGTCCAAGCTAACATTTGGTGATGGAGCGGAATGTATATATGAGCGTTCCGAATAATTCCTGATGCCTCCGCTATCATGGCGTTCCGGCGCCTAAGGTTAGTTTCTGCTGCCATTTCATTGATAAGGCTACTCAACCTATCATTTACATAACTGGTTCGATTCCAGGCGTTGGGCAACCCCAGAAAACTTAGATGATAATGCGCATCCATTGTAGCAGACCCCCAGCCTAGCATATAGAAATCTGTCTGGTTATTTTGTAGTTTTGGAAAGTGGAGAGTCCGGGGCTTTGCATCGAGACGCACTCTAACACCGACCCGAGCCAGCATTCCAACCACCGCCTGGCAGATTGCTTCATCGTTGACGTATCGATCATTAGGGCAGTCCAGCTGAAGATCAAAACCTTCTGGATAACCAGATTCTGCAAGCAATCTTCGGGCACCGTCAGGGTCAAACCGTACACGCTCGTCCAGCTCCTTTGAATAGCCGTGAATTCCTGGTGGAACGATGTTGCCCGCGGGTGCAGCCATCCCCCGCATGATGCGCTGGGTGATAGCTTCGCTATCAACGGCCATATTCATTGCTAGGCGCACACGCAAATCCGAAAATGGATTGCGACCTTTTAGAGACGAGGATGACAATTCAGGCCCGCTGGTGTTGAGACCAAGAAAAATGACCCGGACCTCAGGCACCTTCTTAACCACCAGACCCGGGGTTGTCTCCACTCTTCTAAGATCCTGCAAGGGGGTATCTGAAACAAAGTCTAGCTCGCCCGACAGAAGAGCTGCCACGCGGGTCGCTGAATTAACTACAGGCTGATATATAATGCGATCTATGTTGTGGTTATGGCCTGAGGACAACCCCCACCATTTCCGATTCTTGACTAAAATCGTACGAACGTCAGGCTCCCGTAATTCTAAAATAAAGGCACCGGTCCCGTTAGTGTGGCGAACTGCATAGGTTTCCTGACCTGACGCAGTGTCTTGGGGCAAGGTTACACCGTATTCCTCCGCCCAGGACCGTGACATTATAAGAATGTTAGTAATCTGATCGGGTAGGATGGGATTAGGGGCCTTGGTGTGGATGTGAACCGTCATTTCGTCGATAGCAGTCACGGAAGCCACACTTGATATAATATCCTTCATATCCGAACTCGGTGCGAGTGCCCGATCAAACGAAAAGACCACGTCGTCCGCATTAAATGGCCGCCCATCATGAAAAAAAACACCTTGCTGCAGATCAAACTCCCAAATCGTGGGTTCAATCAGTCTCCAGGACTTTGCAAGAGCTGGTTCTTTTTGCAAGGCAGCATTGTGTTCGATTAATGGTTGGTGGATTTGGTGAGCCATGGTTAGAGTTTGGCCCTCGTTCTGAGCGTGCGGATCCATGGTTAGGGCATCGCCCTGCGATGACCAACGCACGGTGTTTTCCGCGCCGACCGGTGTGCCGTCCAATCCAAGCCATAAAAAGGAAGCAGCGAAACTGCAACAAGCAGCACGTCTAATATAAGCTGCAAGCCACCTAAGTCTATTTGTTGGCAAAAAACTCAATACGCGCCCCATTTGGTGCTTTCAGAGCTAAGATACTGACCGGCCCATAAGGTGGTAGATTTATTGTCGTAATTGGTGCGTGCAGACGCACACCCTTCGCCTCGACCCCCTTAGCAAAAGTCCTCAAGTCTGCTACCGGCACCCGAACAGTTAGAATACCTAGATTAGGAGGCTCAGCCCTAAAAGAAAAATCTCGGCCTTCCAGACCCTCTGTCATGAGAATTTGCAATGATCCGTTACGATCCATTGGGTGAGGTGCGTAAGCCGCAAACAAACGAGTTGTTGACTGGGCAAGATTGGTGGGAATTCCTGCAGGATTCTCGCCTGGCGAGGGTGCTGTGGAACCGCCGCTTAGCTGCACTGTCCAACCAAGAGCCTCGCCAAAAAATTTCTGATTGGCGGCAAAATCTTTGACCAGCATCGCAACATTGAATGGCCAGCCCATGCCACTTTCAGAGCCTGCTGCTACCTTGTCATAAGGCGGGGCGTTGCGCTGCATCAGCACCAGAACCTCTCCGTCCGGGCCCCGCATTATTGCTTCGCGTATATTAAAATGCTGCAGAGTATAGCTAATAGGATCATTGTAGCCTTGCCAACCGCGCGCGCGCAGCTGATAAAAAACCTGATCCACATTACGCACATAAACATAGAGATCAAAAAACCCTCCGGTATCCCATGGCATGCCCGAAGAACGGATTTGAATTTGCGGCTGGCCGTAAATGCGCACCAGACGGACCAGGCCGCGGTTACTGCGACCTTTGCGTAATAACACCTCGTGTATACGAGTATCACCCGGTAGGCCCCAGAAAGCCGCCAAACTGGGCTCGGCCAGTCCGTCACATAGAGTTTCAAAATGGCCAACATCCCTCCATGTATCAAAAGCGGCATCCAGATCGGACACACTAAGAACTGCTTCCTGAAATCCCGTGATTACCTCGGACCTCAGATCCGCTAACTTACAATCAGCAAGGGCCGGACCAGCAAGAATTAACCCAACAATTAGCAAGTTTACCTTTAGCACTTTCACCTCTTCCTAATTGACCTTAAAACGATTCAACCTCACGCCGCTGGCGAGCATCCTTAAAGATATCGCGGATAACATTATGGCGAGTAGGCTTGCTCTGGACATTGGGATGCCGGCCGAAGGCAACGTGCCCATCAGGAACGGACCCAGTCAAGAACGATGCCCCCTCAGAAATCAAACAATTGCTTCCTACTGTAACGTTACCAACCACCCGAGAACTTCCGTACATAACTACCCCACAACCGAAGACCGGATTGTTGTCGTCTAGATCAGCACCTACAGAAACATTGTGATACGTAAGAAAATAATCTCCGTATGTGGCCCGCCCAAGAACAGTGCCGACCGGATGAACAACGCTAAAAATGTCTGGCAGCTCTACTTCATAAAAAGCATCCAGACCATGAAGGGCTTTGTTAAGCGCATAGGCCTTTTCAGCGATTGGATTCAGGCCCGCATTGTTAAATGCGGTATTAGCTAGAAAATAGAGAAATATGGCATACTGGTCGGTATGGAGATGATTAAATTGAGGGCCCTCGGGGGCGTGAAAGCCTTTTATGTTAGTGTGTCGGAAACAGTATTCTAACCGATCGAGCGCACCTGAAACAAAATCGGCCAGCGGCCCTCGCGCGACTGGTCTGTCGGGAAACATGGAATCCATCTGAGCAGCTACGTAGCCGCCGAGAGCTTCCCGCGAGAGACTCATATGTAGGGGCTGACGACTGAAAGTTCTTTGCGGCATGATTCTAGTTGCGACTCGATCTACTTGCCCTGACGTTAATACCGTTAGAAACCAGATGCGACCGCAGTTTTATCGGGCTATGGTCCGTAAACAGGAACAACGAAGAAATGGCTACAGCGGAGGCACCGGCTTTGAAGGCATCTATACAATGCCTAATACTACCACAACCGCCGGAGACTACTAATGGGACATCCAGAACTTCATCTAACTTAGCGATAAGTTCTAAATCGTAACCGGACATCACACCATCACGGTCGATAGAGGTAATAAGAATTTCTCCGCAATTTGAATCCTGCATTTGCAGAGCCCAATCCTTCGGATTATATGATGTCCGCTCACGTCCGCCATCAATAAACACTCGCGACACTTTCGGCGCTATTTCCATATAATCAATGGAAACGGTTATACATTGATCGCCAAATGTGCGTGCGGCGGTTTTAACAAAATTAGGCTCGCGAACCGCATAGCTGTTGACTGAAACTTTATCAGCACCGGCACGGAGCATGTCATTAATATCCTCGAGAGAGGCAACCCCTCCACCAACCGTGAAAGGCATAAATATCTCTTCACTCATTTTTTCAATAATCTTTAGCACCCGCGCCTTCGATTCCTCGTTTGGAACGATGTCGAGGATGATGAATTCGTCAGCACCATAATCGTTATACACCCTAGCAGTGGAAATTGGATTCCCCGCCTCCCGCTTGGTGTCGAAAAACCGCCGGTACTTTACCAAACGGCCCTCATTAAGCAGGAATTTCGGAATAATTCTTTTTTTTAACATCTTGCAATAAACCGGCAAACCCCAGCACACACAGCTAAATACCCTTGATCATATTATGGCGTCCAACCGACAAAGTTTTCTAGAAGCTCAATTCCCGAATCCTGGCTCTTTTCTGGATGGAACTGTGTCGTGACTATATTGTCCCGGGCCAGAACCGCTACAAAGGGGCTGGAATAGATACAGGTACCTAGAACCACATTACATTCACGCGGCACAACGTGATAACTGTGTACAAAATAAAAGGTGAGGTCCTCATGCGCAAACCCCTCGAACACTGGATGGTCGGCTTTCTTCTCGACTGCACTCCAGCCCATGTGGGGGATTTTTAGGCAATCCGGCCCAGACTCCATTCGCACGACATCAGCATCAAACCAACCCAGACCCTTGTGTTTCCCGTGCTCATAGCCGTTCTTAGCTAGCACTTGCATACCGACACATACACCAAGAAATGCCTTTCCTTTTTCAAATACCTGGCGATGCAGAATCTCCGGCAAACCCCGGTCGTTTAAAGCATCCATGGCATCGCCGAAGGCACCAACGCCAGGGAGTATTATGTGGGATGCATCGTCTATGTCCGTTTCGTCGCAAGTCACTAACGTGTCGGCACCACAATAGTTGACAGCATTGCGCACTGAACGAACGTTACCCTTGCCGTAGTCAATAATAGCGACCCTTGTCATAGGATTAACGCTTCTCCTAGCCTCCAATCTTGATGCTTGGGCGGTCATCCCACGGCACATCAGTGCGATCCCATTTGTCCATGTCAGACATAGCCTCACCATCCTCGATGAGGTTAGGCTGGAATTGATGCGGATGCACTTGGTGAGACATCGCCGCTTCCAAAAATTCATCTTCGCTCATGTGAAGATAGTCAAGGAAGATGTCAAGAGATGGGGGGCGTTTGCCATCGTATTTTTTTTCCAAGGCTATGCCTTCGTCTCGAGACAGTCGGCTGTTGCGAATGTCAATATTCGCAAGATGGTTAGTGCGACCAAAACCACGCTTGATATACTTCAGATAATCGCGCACTCCCTGCATAGAACATTCGATTTTCTCGTAGTCATATTCCGGTGGAACACCCTCGACCCTATCGCCCTTCCAGCCGAGTTCCCGTTTGATAATCTCTACATGTTTCTTAGTATCCCATTTAATGTAGTTGCCAAGGCAAATAGACCTGCAGCCCAGCTTCCGCAAAGCCTGGCGTGGCGGATAGGCGAAGGGGTAAAGATCCCTTTTCGGTATGCGACCGCTCAAGAACTCATACATGTCATCCGCCGTCATACCCAGATTCATAGCTCGATTGAAGCGCTTCTCATCAACCTCTTCCATTTCTTCATACGTATAAAAAGATTGATATTCAGCAAGACTTTCACCCCAGAATAGCAGTGGCACCTCGTAACGCAGGGCGATTTGCATTGTGTGTGCGTAGATTCCAGTGTGACAGTGCCAACAAAAATCGCCCCGGCGCTTAAGGCTTTCCAACATAAGTTCTCGGACAACGTGCCACGACGGAGTAAACTGCACGACATCTACGCCCAGTGTTTTGAAGGTGCGCTTGTTATTTTCTTCTAGCTGAGGTCGATAGAAGCCATGATCGAAGCGAACGATCAGTGGTTTCATACCTAATTCTCTAACAATGTACCAGGCTTGGAACGTTGAATCCTTGCCACCGGAAAATGGTACGATGCAATCGTATAGGCCCGTGCCCTTATGTTTGGCCACAATTTCCTGAAGTTCCTTGCCGCGCGATTCCCAGTCGACTTTTTCTTCTTTGAACTCTATCTGGCGGCAAACCGAACATACACCCTCGGTATCGAATGTGGTGGCTTCAGCGGTTTCAGAAATGAGGCATTTGGAGCAAGTTTTCATGGTAAAACTCATGGATTAAGGACCAACATGGCGCGGGTTGTAGCACAGGGCCTGGAATCCGTCGAGTTAAGGGGTTGTCAGGAAAGATGTCTACTTTTTCAGGACGCTGGATAGGAGTCTTAATAAGCGGTTTAAACCGTTTACCCTTCCGTCCGCGGCCGATAGCCCCTAAAAGGAACCATAACTAAATAAACTTGGAGGCGTTTGTGGGTCAGATGGGATCCATCTCTGTCATTATTCCCATGTTTAACGAGGCCGAAAACGTGGCACCGCTTTGTGATGCCTTGACTCCGGCACTGGATGACTTGAATTACAGCTACGAGGTAATATTCATTAATGACGGTTCAACCGATGACACCGGAGAAAATTTGGCTGCAGCAGCGAAAAACAATACTCGGTTTAAGGTTGTAGATTTTCGTCGGAACGTTGGTCAGACCGCCGCCATGATGGCTGGTATCGACCACGCCTCTGGAGAGGTCATCGTACCAATGGATGGTGACCTACAGAATGATCCTGCCGACATCGCTATATTGCTTGAGAAGCTTGAGGAGGGATTTGAGGTTGTGTCCGGCTGGCGTCGAATCCGCAAGGATAATTACTTATCGCGAGTTCTGCCGAGTAAAATTGCCAACAAAATCATTTCTTGGGTGTCTGGTGTTCGCCTAAAGGACTACGGCTGCACATTAAAAGCATATCGCAGTGAAGTGCTAAAAGGATATCGACTGTATGGAGAGATGCATCGCTTTGTGCCTGTCTATGCCAAATGGCAGGGTGCGAGAATCACCGAGGTTGCAGTTAGCCACAGCCCACGGAAATTCGGAAAATCTAAGTACGGCGCAACTCGAGTTTTTAAAGTTCTTCTAGATTTGATGGTCGTCAAGTTCCTTACCCAATACGATACTAAGCCGATTTATATTTTTGGCATGGTGGGAATGGGTTTTCTCGGTATATCTCTGTTTGCAGGTATTTGGGCACTCTACCTAAAATTCTTTGAGGGAACTTCGTTTGTGCAAACACCCCTACCTCTTTTGTTCACGTTAGGTTTCATAACGGCAGTAATGTGCCTGCTCATGGGCCTTCTGGCGGAAGTTCTGGTACGAGTCTATTACGAATCCCAAGGCAAGAATCAATACACCGTCCGCCAACGCATAAACATGGAAGACGGTACGAAGGACGGCGGCGGGAACGGCTAGTAGCCGCTCGCCCCCTTTTCTAAATGTGCGGTATTGCAGGGTTTGTCGGAAATGGGAACGAGGGCAACCTGCGCGAAATGACATCAGCCCTTGTCCATCGGGGCCCGGACGGTGAGGGTTATTATAACGATGCCTATCTTCCAGTCTTCCTCGGCTTCCGTCGTCTCTCCGTTATCGATCCCGACGGAGGGAATCAGCCGCTATGGGATGATGAGAATACAATTGCCGTCATCTTTAATGGCGAGATTTACAACCACAGAGCTCTACGGCATGAACTCGAAGCGCTAGGGCACAGGTTTAGGACCGACCACTCCGACACCGAGGTTCTTGTACATGGCTACAAGGCCTGGGGTGCAGGCATGTTTCAGAGATTAAACGGTATGTTTGCCTTAGCCCTCTTTGATCAGCGCAAAGGCAAGGTGATTCTTGCTCGGGATCGTTTCGGTGAAAAGCCACTTTACTATGCCCAATTCAAAAACGTGGTTGTGTTCGGCTCGGAGCTTTCAGCCCTCCTTCAACATCCGGCTTTATATGGTGTCTCTATTTCCAAGAAAGCGCTGCAAAAATTCTTTGCCCATAACTTCTTTCCGACGCCCCACACTCCCTATATTGGAGTGTCTAAGATGCCCCCGGGCCACTACTTGGAAATTGACGCCTCATCCCTAGAGACCACAATCAAAAGGTATTGGAGATTTGATATTACTGCAGAAGATCCTCCTGATGGGAACCCCGCCGACTGGGCATCAGAATTGGAGCACCTAATAAAGACGGCTGTGCTTGGGCGGCTAGAAGCTGATGTTCCGCTGGGATTCCTTCTATCTGGTGGACTTGATTCAAGCGGCATTCTGAGTTTTGCGGCAGAAACTCTTCCAAGAATCAAGCTGAAAACATTCTCTATGGGATTTGAAGACAATAGTTTCGACGAGTCCGCGTATGCAGAAACGATGGCAATGCGTGTTGGATCCATTCACCATAAAGAAATTTGTGATTTGGATTCCGCACGGAACAGCTTAACCAAAATACTTAGTCGTCTTGACGAACCTCTGGGTGACAGTTCCATTATACCCACAGCGCACCTCTGTGCCTTTACCCGTAACCACGTCACAGTCGCAATCTCCGGTGACGGTGGTGATGAGCTCTTCGCCGGCTACGATCCGTTTCGAGTACTGGCACGAGCGCGTTTGTATGACAAATGGGTGCCACGTGTGATTCATGGGGCCATAAAAGTTATGGCGGCGCGATTACCTCTTTCTGATTCTAACATGAGCCTCGATTTTATTCTTAATCGCGGCCTGCGAGGTCTAAAACATCACCCGGCTATGTGGAATCCACTCTGGCTAGGAGCTTTAGAACCACAAGACATTGCCGAGCTATTTGCTGAAAAGGTCGACGAAGAAGAGTTATTCAGTGAAGCCATCGCCGCATGGGATGCGTGTAAGAGCCCGCATCTTGTAGACCGGGTACTTGATTTTTATACCCGATTTTATTTTTCCGATGGCATCCTAACAAAATCAGACCGAGCGAGCATGTTATCCTCCCTGGAAGTGCGCGCGCCATTCTTGGATAACGCAGTAGTAAACTTCGCCCAGCGGCTACCTTGGCAGGTGAAAATTAAAGGTCGAGTCACTAAATGGATTCTAAGAAAGGCCCTAACTGACCACCTTCCGAAAGAGGTGTTGAACCGCAAAAAGAAAGGTTTTGGCATGCCACTCGCCCGTTGGCTCAAACATATGAAACCACCGACTTCCGAGCTTTCTGTCCCTCATCTGGATCACAATTGGCTCTCGGAACGCTGGGTGGAACACACACTGGGACTTCGCGACAATCGCCTCGCATTGTGGAATTGGATGGCTTTAGTTCACGCCCCTCGCGCAGGGACAGATCAATCCGATAGACTCGGGTAAATTCTGCTCATGGACGCAAAAACCCTTTCCACTTCGCACTGTACCATCACAAATGACGCACTCGCGATGGTTCGAGACACCCAGGGTACCTATTTTGCCCCATTACAAAAAATCTCACCCGAAAAATTCGCTGCCGACACCCTTAATCCAAAGCGAGCAGAAGAAGCAGCGGCAGTGTTGGAAGAGTATGTTGAACTTACCGGAAAAAAAGTGCTCGAAATAGGTGCCGGCTGTGGCATCAACCATATCGTTTGGGTTAATAAATTTGGTGTTGATGGCTGGGGAGTTGAGCCTGCAGAACAAGGCTTCGGGCATTCAAATGTTATTGCGAAGGCCCTCTTAATAGCAAACTCTCTTGATCCGTCACGTATCATTGATGCAACAGGCGAAGATTTACCATTCGGTGGGGGTACGTTTGATATAGTTTATTCTTCAAATGTTTTGGAACACGTGACAGATCCTAGAAATGTAATACGGGAAGCGCTGCGTGTACTTAAGCCTGGTGGTATTCTTCAGATCATTTGCCCAAATTATCTCTCATACTTCGACGGTCATTATGTCGCGTTACATCCACCGGTGCTATGGAAGGGTTTGTTTGTTTGGTGGATAAAATGGGTCTACCGACGTGAAACCGCGTTCGCAAAAACCATCCGCACCGAAGTCAACGCTATCTGGGCAGAACGGCAACTAGCATCCTTACAGAAAGATACACCCCTAAAAGTTCTTGGTCTCGGCCGAGAGAAGTTTATCGAACGCATGGATGCCGCCGAAGTTAGCCCGTGGATGGGACTTGGTGTGATCGCGCGACTAGTGCGTATAGCAAAATACCTGAGGCTGAACCGCATCATCGGCCGCCTGATCGCTCTTTTACGAGGGTGGACACCGCTGATCATAACAGTACGCAAAGAAGGGCAAGATCAGTCTTCCGAGTGAGGGCTCGTGGGCAGTAGCTCGGCTATAAATCCGACCAGAGAACCAAATAAAGTCAATCCTAACCATGTGAGGGACAAGGCCACAGCGCTTGCCGCGGGAACCTGAAGAATAGCGAGCGCCGTGACTAGGGCGCCTTCGCGCAAGCCAACACCTGCAACGCTAACTGGCAACAACAAAACAAGCGAGACTGAACCAAATACGACACACCAAGCGAACAGAGAGAGGCTTATACCCATGGCAGTGCCTATGAGGACCAGAACAAAGACCGACAACGTTTGAAATAACAGACCACACATTAGTGAGCAGCCAACTCTCCAGAAGTTTTGTGCGCAAGAATGCCAAGCCATAAGAACTTGACCTAAAGACTTTTGTAGCCAGGCAGGAAGAGCCCTCCCAACTAGTGGCAAATAAAGAAGCAAAAACAAGGCAAACAGCAAAGCTAAGGCGATGTTCATGAATTGGGATGGAAAAGCCGCGCGCTCAAACCATAAACCGACTATGGTGAGAAGTATGAGCGCCGCAAGGCCTACAATTTTATCAACAATTACCGCCGCCACAACAAAAGCCCGGTTCGTAGTAGAACCAGCGATCCTGTATGCCTTGACTGCATCACCGGCAAGTTGACCTGGCAATACCGTTCCATACAGCAAAGCAATAAACGTTTGACGAATTAGAACGCTTATTGAGATTTGTTGTAGAAAAATGCTGAGCTTAAGAGCGTTTATCAAATGGGCTACAAGAAAAACAGTGACTGAGGAAACGATAACGGACAATGATAGAGTCGAAAGGGCAGCGCCTACTGAAACCATATTTATGCGGCTAACAACCCACACAAGTAGAACTACACTTATCATTACTTTTGCGGTAATCACCGCGATAGATGAAACTTTACGGGCCATTGGTCTGGTCCCTTTGGAGATCGGCTCAACACGGTATAGTGTGTTCGCAACTCGCTTACCACGGACAACTTTCTGCTTATAGAAACAAACCGAACTATGACTAATGCGCTTCGGGTACTATTGATCAACTACGAATATCCGCCGCTGGGAGGTGGTGGTGGCAACGCCACCCGCCATTTGGGCCGCGCCCTTGTAAGATTGGGGGCTGAGGCAATGGTGATAACGGCGGCTTATGGCAATCTTCCTGCAACTGAAGATGATGGCGGAATGCTTGTGCATCGTATCAAAACGTGGAGACGACATCGCGAACGCTGTTCAGTATTAGAAATGCTTGCCTTTATGCTGGCCGCCAGAACGTCAGTCCGTACCCTTGCCAATACTTTCCAGCCAGATGTCACTTTGGCCTATTTTACCCTGCCCTGTGGGCCAGTCGCTCATTATCTAAAAAAACATATGGGTGTTCCCTACCTAGTTTCCCTACAGGGCGGCGATGTGCCGGGATTTATGTCAGATCAACTAGGCCTATATCATCACCTCAGCGGCGGTTGGATTCGAAGACTTTGGACCAATGCAGCTGCAGTAATCGCCAATTCAGAGGGCTTGGCTAGGCTGGCCCGCGCTCATGCGCCTGACGTCACGGTTGGGGTGATCCCTGCTGGTGCTGACATCGATGGCATTACCCCCTCCGACCACTCACGGGAGGAAAACGGTCCTCTCCGGCTCCTTTTTGTGGGTCGGCTGGTTCAACAAAAAGGCCTTGATGTATTAATGAATGCCATATCCAAGATGAAAAAGAGCAATGGCGTCCACTTGACTCTCGCCGGCGACGGCCCCCTTAGGAAAGAACTTGTTACACAAGTGCAAAACTCTGCGCTGAAAGGCAGGGTGACCTTCAAAGGCTGGCTTGACAAGAATCAACTTGCTGCTGTCTATAAGGAAGCCAATGTGTTTGTCCTACCATCCAGGGACGAAGGTATGCCAAATGCTATGCTGGAGGCCATGGCAGGGGGTCTAGCGGTTGTTGGTACCTCTATTTCGGGCATAGAGGAACTTGTAGTGGATGGAGTTACGGGTCTGATAATCCCGCAAGAAGACGCTCACAGCCTAGCGCGAGCACTAGACAATCTTGAGGGCAACAGGATTATGGCCAGAGATATGGGTAGGGCGGGCCGAGCCCGCGCAGAGGAACACTATAATTGGACCATCGTTGGTAGGGCCTATCTGGACGCACTTAAAAAAAGCAGCAGAAAAACTTAAGCCATGACCAGTACCGACGCAGATGTAACCCAGAACTACAATGTCGAATGGTCAGGCACTTGGAATGATGCTCGAGTTATCGGCCCAACAGCGCGCCATAGCCGCCGGCTCTTCCTAGCTATGACGGCAGACCTGTCACCTGGTACGATAGTTGACATCGGCTGCGGCGAAGGCTCTTTATTGGCTGCCTTAGGCACAATGCATAGCAATGCATCTCTCACTGGTGTTGAAATATCCGAGAAGGCTCTGAGCTTGGCCCAAAGCACCTTACCCAACGCTGAGTTTAGTCAATTGGATGTTGAAAAAGACGCGTGCGACCGGACATTTGACCTGGTAGTTTCAGCAGACGTGATTGAACACATCGAGGATGACGAAACAGCACTAATCAATATTGCTAAAATGACAGCACCTGGCGGACGGATAGTGTTGTCGACATTGCGGGGTCGTATGCGCGACTTCGAGCGCGACATCGGCCATGTGCGGAACTATGCTGACAAGGAATTACAGAACAAACTAGAGCAGGCTGGACTTAAGGTGGAACTCGAACTTGCCTGGGGATTTCCTTTTTTCTCTCCTATTTACAGAGATTTACTCAATTTTCTTGGTAACAAAGGGACCTCAGGAAAGTTCGGCTTTGTTAGACGAATTCTCTGTCATTGCCTATACTGGCTATTCTGCCTTAACTCATCGCGGCGGGGTGACTACTTATTCGTGCGAGCCGTGAAGGAAAACTGAGTGATGATAGGGACCAGAAAAGTCCTGGTTACAGGGGCAGACGGTTTCATAGGTTCGCATCTTACTGAAGCGTTGGTTGCGAGCGGCTGGGACGTGCGGGCATTTGTGTTGTACAACAGCTTCAATTCTTGGGGCTGGCTTGACTACAGCAAGCCCGAAATCAAAGCAGAGTTAGATGTTTTTTCTGGGGACATACGCGATCCGCACGGTGTTCGCACCGCCATGAATGGTTGCGACGTTGTTCTACACCTGGCAGCTCTGATTTCTATCCCATACTCCTACCATTCTCCCTCGGCCTACGTGGACACCAACATAAAAGGCACTCTAAATGTAATGCAAGCGGCGCGCGATCTTGAAGTTTCGCGTGTAGTATCCACCTCAACTTCGGAGGTCTACGGCACCGCGCGCGAGGTACCAATTAACGAAGACCATCCCCTTCAAGGACAATCGCCCTATTCAGCCTCAAAGATAGGCGCCGATCAAATTGCCCTGTCATATCACCGGGCCTTTGGTACGCCGGTTTCAGTGCTTCGGCCATTCAACACTTACGGACCTCGACAGTCGGCACGTGCTGTAATACCAACTGTCATTACCCAGGTGCTGTCAGGCAAAAACACCGTTAAGCTCGGCTCCACAACTCCCACTCGTGATTTCAGTTATGTTGATGACACTGTTGCTGCTTTCCTAGCGATGGCCAACTCCAATGTGGCTATCGGCGAGGTAATAAATGTGGGTACAAACTTTGAAATTTCCATTGGAGATACCGTCGCATTGATCGGAGATATAATGGACGTAAATGTCCAAGTGGAAACAGATGATCAACGCCTAAGGCCTGAGAATAGCGAGGTGCAACGGCTGTGGGCGTCCAATGCCAAGGCAAAAGCGCTGCTCGGCTGGCAACCAGAATACAATGGCAGGGATGGTTTCAGGAGAGGGCTGGAAAAGACAATCTCCTGGTTCTCTGAAACCGGACGCCTGGATCTTTATAAAGCGGATTTGTTCAATATATAAATGTCTACAAATCAAAGGGCGTTCAGTGTGCCACAGCTAAATGGATAATAAGCCTTGAATATCCCCGTCCTCGAGACTGAGCGCTTACTCTTGCGCGGGTTCTGTGAAACTGATTTGGACGATGTAGCCGCTATATTCAGCGATGAACAAGTGACACGGCACCTTGTGCTCACCGCCAAGCCAGTTGATAAGGAAGGTAGCCATTCCATCATCGTGCGTGCCTTGGATCAATGGCGATCCCAAGGCTTTGGACCATGGGCGGCAGAAGAAAGGTCAACCGGCTCAGTGATAGGACGCATTGGCCTTAACTATCTGGAAGGTTGGCCTGCGGGCGAAGTAGGGTGGACCTTAGGCCGAAATTGGTGGGGACAAGGCTACGCGACGGAAGGGGCTCGCGCGGCCATGAAATACGCTTTTGAAATCCTATCGTGGACTGATATTGTGTCGGTTATTCATCCGAAAAATACCCGCTCCATTGCTGTGGCTGCGCGATTGGGACACGAACTGCGGCACACTTGGGAGCGCGACGGGATAGAACTCCTGATCTATGGGCAGAAAAACCCAACGTTGTGATATTAGGATAATGTAGCAATCAAGATATGGGTAGACCTCGTATATTTCTGTACCGATAGATTGATACATTATGCTTCATCCGACCACTACCCACGCCGCTGCATAAGCGCCCCATAGAATCCATCGATTCCGCCCTGTGCTGCCCAGTGGCAGGGCAAGGTGCGCAATTCTCCCGACGATGAAAGAAACTCTTTTTCACCGCCGACAGCGTCAATTGGGACAGCTACCCTCTGGAAGGCCTCGTTCTCCGCAAGAAAACTATCAACAACCACTGGTCCCTCCTCAGGCTGCAGTGAACAAACGGTGTAAAGCAAGTATCCACCATTTCTAACCATCCTGGACGCAGCGCTGAGCAAGCTTTTCTGTATGGCAGAGAAGCCCAGAACATCCGCTTTTCGTTTGAGAAAATATACGTCGGGGTGTCGACGGATAGTACCTGTAGCGGAGCACGGTGGGTCGACGAGCACGCCATCGAAAGAAACGGTGGGAATCCATACCGTGGCATCCTCGCACACAGCCCTTACATGTAAGTTTAGTCGAGAAAAGTTTTCCTGCAGGAGAGCAAGCCTATTTTTTGAAACATCAGCCGCAGTAACTTCCGCCCCAGCCGCAGCTAGCTGAGCGGTCTTGCCACCAGGTGCAGCGCAAAGATCGAGCAATGCCTTCCCGTGAACATTTCCTAGTGCGTGCAACAAAACTTTGGCGGGCAACGCCGCAGCCGCATCTTGCACCCACCAAGCACCCTGGTGATAACCTTGCAAATTCTCGATGCGGCCCCGAGCCGTGTAGCGCAAAGAGCCAGTTGGCATAACCTCCGCTCCTAAGCGTCGCGCCCATTCAGCACACTCAGTATTATTTTTCACACTAATATCTAGGGGTGCTTCAGCAAGATGAGCCACAGCTATTGCCATAGCGGTTTTGTCCCCATACGCTTTTGTCCATGAGTCCCAAAGCCAGGCTGGTGTATTCAGTCTTGGAGCGTCCTGACGGTCGCAAATAACTGGCCCCGCATCTGCAACCTTATGAAGCACTGCGTTGATTAATCCGGAAAAACCTCCCTGCCTTCTATTTTTTGCGAGTGCCACTGCAGTATCTACCGCAGCATGTGGAGGTGTCTTGAGAAAGAGCAACTGGGCAACCCCCAGGCGGAGAATATCTTGGGCAGTAGGTGTTGGGATTGATGCGAGGAATTTATCCAATACCAAATCAATTTGGCCTAGGCGACGCAGAACTGTGGCCACTAATAGGCGAACGAAAGCCCTGTCCCGGACAGACAACTTGGTTGTTGCTGGAACAAAGTTGTCATCTACAGGCCGGTGTCTTCGGACGGACCTTTCAATTAGATCAAGGGCAATAGTCCTTGAATTTAGACGGGTGTCAACATTAGCCAAGGCTAAATATTCCGGCTTACAGAGCCAGATTCCCCTTTGGTGGTGGGCAAAAACGACGGAGCATACTTAATTTCTCCTGATTGAGTAATTCTGTTATATCAAGAAAGGGACATCGAAATACAAAGTTTAGTCCGCAAGTAGATGATCACCCGTCGTCAACAAAATCCCGCACTATCTTTGCTGTTTCTTGACACTTAAGGTCAAGAAACCCATGAGACCACCCTGGCAAATCGAGGATATAGCTGTCAGGATTTTGAAGTAAGGGGGCTGCCCGCGGGGTAAAGTCCACCAAATCGTCATCCGGATTTAGCACTAAAATGGGCTGATACACTTCTTTTAATGCTGCTGCCAAATCATAATTGTGTGCCGCACGATGGCCCCAGTATGAAATGTCCGGATTTAAGCAGCGCACAGGAAATACCCTACCAATGTCGTCAAGATTACGTCCTTTCATAGACCAATACATGGCCGACTGCCACCATGCCTGCAGATGGCTGCCATCTTCGGATACCTTGGTAACGGAAAATATTTGCGGGCGGGTTTTACGCTCTTGTTCTGACCATATTGGAGCAGACACCATAACTAGCCGATGCACATGCCCTGGTCTTTGACGGGCTAATTCTACAGCCGTTTCGGACCCAGTATGATAACCCATAACATCCACACTTCGGAGTTCAAGCGCATCAATAACATCAGCCATGGCCTGTGCATAATCCTCAATTTCCGGTGGATGAATTGATACATCCGAGTTACCAAAGCCAGGAGTGTCGGGTGCCACCGTTAGACGTTCGTTACCTAACTCACTTACAAATCTCTCATAAATCACTCCAGAATATGGGCTCATATGGAAGCAAAGCAAAGGACGCTTCTGGCTCCCCGATCCGAGCCCTGCCAAGCGGAGATGGATTTGACCTAGATGACCGTCCACGTAAGCGCAACGCACGGTAGCCAAGTTTAGACCTCGGAATTCAAGAAACCACGGATTAGGTCACAAGCTTCTTCGGTGCGCACCTCCAGGTAGCCGTGACCCCAGCCTGGAAGGTCCTCAATATGACCGTTCTGTATGAGAGCGGCTGCCCTCTGTGTATGTTTGTGCAGGTCGTCGTGAGGATTAAGAGCGAGGATTGGTTGGGTGATTTTAGATATACTATCGGCCATTGCGTAACTAAAAGCTGCGTAGTGACCCCAGTGAGAAATATCGGGACGTAATAGGGAATCCGGGAAATGTACCGCCACATGCTCCTTAGACCACCCTGGGCCTGCCCAGAATAAGTGACCTTTCCATTTTTCGACCAAATGACTCCCATCCTCGGTAAGTTTAGTTGGACCATAATGGTCTCTGAATTCCTGGAGCTCTTCTTCTAGAAATATCGGCACTGAGGTTAGCACCAACCTTCGCACCTGCGCAGGACGCTGCAGAGCCAGCTCCACACAGGTTTCCGAGCCAGTGTGATAACCCATAACATCCACCTCATCAAAACCGAGAGAATCAATTAAGTCTCCCATGGCAGCCGCGTAGTCACTAATTGTCGGCGGTTGCGGTGTTGGGTCCGATTGACCAAAACCAGGCGTATCTGGCGCTACAGCAGTGCGATCACTGCCAATATGCCCGAGAAACACCTCGTAGATACGCCCCGAATTAGGGCTCATATGAAAACAAATTAGAGGTGGATGCGCTGACGGAAACTCAGGAACGGCAACGCGGAAATGGATTTGGCCAAACCGGCCATCGACATAGTCGCGCCTTACAGGCACTGGCGATAAATCAGTCATGGTGAGCCCTCTCTAGTGTTCTTTATCGATACCAGCACTAACGTTTCGCGCCACTGTCTCAACGTCAAGGATAAAGATTTTAGTGAGAGCACAAAGACACCCTTGGGCCTTAACGAAAATAGCACTAAAGTTCGCTAGTATTTGCAGCGGGGGCCATGGCCCCACCCAATAGGGAGAAATAGACTCATGAACGAAAATTGGGACGTTATCATCATCGGTGCTGGCACTGCCGGGCTTCCCACTGCGATCTTTGCCGCCGCTCGCGGTGGCAAAGTGTTGTTGATCGAGAGCGCAGATGACATTGGGGGCACCTTGCACCTTAGTTCCGGACAGATGAGCGCCGCAGGAACTCGCTTGCAAGAAAAAAAAGCCATAGATGATAGCCCCGATTTGCATTTTGAAGATGTCGTTCGCATTAGCCATGACACTGCTAATAGGGACCTTGTAAGACTCGCTGTGTATAATGCAGCAGACACTTTTGAATGGCTCCAAGACATTGGCTTCGTTCCTCTTGCGGAACACCCGGTCAAAGGCCAAGCCCACGAACCCTACTCAGTAGAGAGATACTATTGGGGTCCGGAGCTAGGTGTTTCCATCCTCAACGTAATCCGTCCGAAGTTCGAAGAAGTTCTGGCCAACGCCAATGTCACCTTAAAGCTCAACACAGAAGTGACCGAATTGGTTCAGGGCAACAATGGCGCTGTAACAGGGGTAATCGCCAAGACGAAGACCGGGGTACCGACAACCTACTTGGGTCAATCTATTCTAATTTCAACGGGCGGCTATGTCTCCGATCCAGTGTTATATGAAGAACTATGCGGACACCCATGTTACGGCAAAGGTTCTTACCCCACTTGCATGGGTGCCGGCTTAAAGCTCGGCCAAGCGGTAGGAGGATACTTACGCGGAAAGGAGAACTATCTGACCAGCTTCGGCGTCGTACTGGAGAACGATGATTTTCCGAGCCCGGTTTATGTAAGACCAATTCATTGGCCACACATGCGCATGCCATGGGAGATTTATGTAAATGCCAACGCTGAGCGTTTTATTCGTGAAGATGAACCCAGTGTTGACATACGTGAACATACCATTCTCCAACAACCAGACCTCCGCCACTGGATTATTTTCGACGAAGACACACTAAATCAAGCGCCACCCATCATTCCTGACTGGAACCTGGACGACATGCGGAAAGCCGTCATGGAACACCCTATGTTCTTCAGCGCAAACACAATCGAAGAACTGGCAGTTAGCACCGGCTTGGACCCCTTCAGATTATCCAAGACCATTACCACCTTTAATACTGGCCAAAAGGCCAACACGGACGCCCTCGGCCGCAAACACATGCCTCGAGCAGTCGAAAATCCGCCGTTCTATGCCATACGCTCCCAGGGCACGTCCATTTCCTCCACCGTTGGTCTCGCTGTAAACGGAGAGCTTCAGGTCATTAGAGCTAATGGATCGGCTATCCCAGGGCTCTATGCAGCTGGTGAAGTGCTCGGCGCGGGATCTTTGATGGGTGGAGCCTTCTGCGGCGGCATGATGGTGATGCCTTCGCTTACATATGGCCGACTACTTGGGTCTAGGATGTTACCGATAGGCGACGAAGCCGAAGTCCGGGCAGCAGAGTGACTAAAGCCTCCGCCTTATCTCTGCTGCCTAAGTACGGCAAGCTTGCCAGAAATATTAGCGCACGCTCGGTGCTTGCAGCTAGTTGCCAAACTGTTTGTTATCAACTAGCCCTCTTTTCTTGTAGGTATTCGCGCTATACCTAAACGCTTGGAGAATACTGGTAAATGACTAGCATGAAAAAAATTAACAAAAAGAAGGAGGCGGACGGGGCCGTGGACAAAACTCCGAAGCCCGACCCCCTCGATAGGGCGAAGAATACTAGCGAAAGCGAAGAGATCGGAGGGCCCAAAGGACCAGAGCCAACCCGCTTCGGGGATTGGGAGAGTAATGGTCGATGCAGTGATTTTTGAGATTATCGAGATCCGGTAACAAAAAAAACAATCCCACTTTTTTATGTCCACAAAACTCCACGTGGGACAGGACAAGATTGAGCACCCCCTACGAGAACACGGTTCTGTGCTACCAACATCTCATCTTCAGCCCAAACATACTTGTAAGCCAATGGTATTGGCTGCCCTGGCTCACCCAAGGTGCCTCAACTTAGCTTCATCTCGAGCTCAAGCTCGATTTGCAACCAACTCCTTAACCACCGATGGGTCGGCTAAGGTAGAGGTGTCACCTAGGTTTTCCAGTTCATTCTCGGCAATCTTCCTCAATATCCTTCGCATGATTTTGCCAGACCGAGTCTTGGGCAAATCAGGTGCCCATTGCAAATAATCAAGCTTAGCGATTGCACCAATGTCGTTACGTACCCAGGTTATGAGTTCATCGTGAAGCGCTTGCGTGGCTTCAGTCCCTTCCATCAAAGTAACATATGCATATATACCCTGGCCCTTAATGTCGTGAGGGAACCCCACCACCGCTGCTTCGGCGACAGCGTCATGCGCTACCAGCGAGCTTTCAATTTCAGCCGTACCCATGCGGTGACCCGAGACATTGAGAACGTCATCAACTCGGCCCGTAATCCAGTAATATCCATCTTCATCGCGGCGACAACCATCACCAGTAAAATACTTGCCAGGAAATTGAGAAAAATAGGTGTCAATAAAGCGCTGATGGTCGCCAAAAACGGTGCGCATCTGGCCGGGCCAGGAATCCTTTATACAAAGATTCCCATGGGCCGGACCTTCCAACTCTTTGCCGTTACCATCAACAATACAAGGCTGAACACCGAAAAATGGACGGGTAGCGGACCCAGGCTTGAGTCTAGTCGCCCCGGGTAGTGGTGTAATTAGAATGCCCCCGGTTTCGGTCTGCCACCACGTATCGACTATGGGACAACGCCCATCCCCAACAACCCGATGATACCACAGCCAGGCCTCCGGGTTAATAGGCTCCCCGACCGTACCCAATAGGCGCAACGTCTTGCGCGTCGTCTTGGTTACCGGCGCGTCACCTTCACGCATCAACGCGCGAATAGCCGTTGGTGCAGTATAGAAAGTATTGACACCGTGCTTATCTATAACTCGCCAAAATCGCGAGTTGTCGGGATATGTGGGAACCCCCTCGAACATTAACGTGATAGCGCCGTTGGCCAGCGGCCCGTAAACTATGTAGCTGTGACCAGTGATCCAGCCCACATCAGCGGTGCACCAGTAAACTTCCCCCTCTTTATAATCAAACACATACTGATGTGTCATAGATGTGTAAACCATGTAACCCCCAGTAGTATGGAGAACTCCCTTTGGCTTACCGGTCGACCCTGACGTGTATAGGATAAACAACGGATCCTCTGCGTTCATTTTTTCTGGTTCGCAGCTGGTAGACTGCTCCCCGGTGATAGCGGAATACCAAATATCCCGTGGTTTTTTCATGGCGATCGCGGCGCCCGTTCGTTCAACTACAAGAACATGGCGTACAGATGGACACTGCTTCAGGGCTGCATCTACATTGGCTTTAAGAGGCACGGTCTTACCGCCACGCAAAGCCTCGTCCGCCGTTATCACTAAGTCAGCCGCACAG